>Ga0302347_1000268_pt1 | contig 93030 bp, 82 predicted proteins | sample PhyWR1_FD_202178 | JGI IMG/M metagenome (GOLD analysis project Ga0302347, IMG submission 202178) | Leaf surface microbial communities from wheat plants in UC Gill Tract Community Farm, Albany, California, United States - DLSL W.R1 (v2)... | ecosystem: Host-associated > Plants > Phyllosphere >... | reverse complement strand
CGCGCCTATGGCGTACGTCGAGTTGGTTGATCGTCCAGTTGGCGGTGAAGCTGTATCCGCTGAGTAAGACGTCAGTCTCTACAAAGAACCGGGCCTAGTGCCCGGTTTTTTGTGCGCGTTCGATTATGATTATCTATTGATTCTGATCATTTAATGCATTTGCCCATGTGTAATTCATGGTCAATACTCCTCGTCAGCCGATTAGCCGGCAGTACAAAGACTGACTGAGGAAGCAAACATATGAGCCAGACCAAAACGCTTACAACCGCCAGCGGCGCTCCAGTTGCGGATAACCAGAATTCTCGTTCTGCCGGTCCTCGTGGCCCATTGCTGCTTGACGATTTTCATCTGATCGAAAAGCTCGCACACTTCAACCGTGAAAACATTCCTGAGCGTCGCGTACACGCCAAGGGTTCAGGCGCCCATGGCACTTTCACCCTGACCCGTGACATGGCTCAGTACAGCAGTGCCAAGCTGTTTGACACCATCGGCAAGCAAACCCCCACTTTTCTGCGCTTCTCAACGGTAGGTGGCGAGCGCGGCTCGGCAGATACCGAGCGTGATCCACGTGGCTTTGCCCTCAAGTTCTACACCGAGGAAGGTAACTGGGACATCGTCGGTAATAACACCCCGGTGTTTTTCATCCGTGACCCGCTTAAATTTCCCGACTTTATCCACACCCAAAAACGCCTCCCGCAAAGCAACCTGAAAAGCGCACAGATGATGTGGGACTTCTGGTCGCACTCCCCTGAGTCGCTGCACCAGGTCACCATCCTGTTTTCCGATCGCGGCATTCCAGATGGTTACCGCCATATGCATGGCTTTGGCAGCCACACGTACAGCCTGATCAATGCTGCGGGTGAGCGTCACTGGGTCAAATGGCATTACAAAACCAAGCAGGGCATCAAGAACCTGCCGCCTGCAGAGGCTGCGCGCCTTGCCGGTACCGACCCAGATTACGCACAGCGTGACTTGTTTGGCGCCATCGAACGCGGTGACTTTCCGAAATGGCGCGTATGCATGCAGGTCATGACTGAAGCTCAGGCTGCAGCCCACTATGAGAACCCGTTTGACGTGACCAAGACCTGGTCGCAGAAAGAGTTCCCGCTGATTGAAATCGGTGAGCTGGAGCTGAACCGCAACCCGCTGAACTACTTTGCCGAAGTGGAGCAGGCTGCGTTCGGGCCAAGCAATATGATCCCGGGTGTGGGCCTGTCGCCTGACCGCATGCTGCAAGGCCGTGTGTTCGCGTATGCCGATGCCCATCGCTACCGTGTAGGCACCAACCACCAGCACCTGCCGATCAACTCACCACGGGTACCTGTGCATAACTATCAGCGTGATGGCTCTATGGCCTTCGGCAACAATGGTGGTGCTGCACCGAACTATGAGCCGAACAGCTATGGGGACGCGCCAAAACAAGCACCACAATATGCTGAGCCGCCATTGGCCCTCAGTGGTGCAGCTGATCGTTACGATCATCGTGTAGACAGCGATTACTACAGCCACGCCGGTGCCCTGTTCCGACTGATGAACGACGAGCAGAAAGCCCTGCTGATCAACAATATTGCAGGGGCTATGGAGGGTGTGACGGGGGATGTCGTCGAGCGCCAGCTGCAGCATTTCTACAATGCTGATCAGGCTTATGGTGATGGTGTTGCCAAGGCGTTGGGTGTACAGCGTAACTAACTCTAAGTGAGAAGCAGAACCGCCCTCAATTGGGCGGTTTTTGCGTTATTTAACCCTGTTTTCTCTGAAAAACAGGGTTTTTATTGCGATTTAGCCGTGACCTCTCAGTCGGCTTGGTTCAAACTACAGCCTTTCAAGCAGGGAGATGTAAGGCAATGCAAGGCCACCCGGATGTAATCGATTATCTCAATACGTTGCTGACCGGCGAGTTGGCTGCGCGTGACCAATATTTCGTCCATTCCCGTATGTACGAGGATTGGGGTTTCACCAAGCTTTACGAGCGTATCAACCACGAGATGGAGGAAGAGGCACAACACGCTGATGCGTTGATGCGCCGGATTCTGATGCTCGAGGGTACGCCGCGCATGCGCCCTGACGACCTGGATGTGGGCACTACGGTGCCTGAGATGTTCGCTGCCGACCTGCGCCTGGAATATAAAGTCCGTGCCGCGCTGTGCAAAGGCATCGCCCTGTGCGAACTGCACAAGGACTACGTGAGCCGTGACATGTTGCGTGTTCAGCTGGCAGACACCGAAGAAGACCACACCTACTGGCTGGAAAAACAGCTGGGCCTGATCAAGTCGATCGGCTTGCAGAACTACCTGCAATCGCAGTTCTGATCCAGGGAAGCTGAGATCCTTTTGGTGGGAGCGTGGCTTGCCCGCGATGCAGGCAACACGGTCTGGCTTGTGTGTCGCGGCGTTACCATCGCGAGCAAGCCCGCTCCCACAAGAGCTTGATTTGCGCTCAGTAAAAAGCCCCTGCCATCTCACGATGGCAGGGGCTTTTTCGTACCGCGCTTTAAGCCTTGTCGCGAATCAACAGTGGCTTCAGGTAGAAGCCCGTGTGTGATTGCTTCATCTCGGCTACTTCTTCCGGTGTACCGGTAGCAATGATCTGCCCGCCCTTGGAACCCCCCTCAGGGCCGAGATCCACCAGCCAGTCAGCGGTCTTGATCACGTCCAGGTTGTGCTCGATCACTACCACGGTGTTGCCATGGTCGCGAAGACGATGCAGCACATCCAGCAACTGCTGGATGTCAGCAAAGTGCAAACCGGTAGTAGGCTCATCGAGGATATACAAGGTCTTGCCTGTGTCGCGCTTGGACAGCTCACGGGACAACTTGACCCGTTGCGCCTCACCGCCTGACAGCGTGGTGGCGGATTGTCCTAGCTTGATATAGGACAAGCCTACATCCATCAGCGTTTGCAGCTTACGCGCCAGTGCAGGCACGGCATCGAAGAACACTCGCGCTTCTTCGATGGTCATTTCCAGCACTTCGTGGATGCTCTTGCCCTTGTATTTGATCTCAAGGGTTTCACGGTTGTAACGCTTGCTTTTGCACACATCGCAAGGCACATAGATGTCCGGCAGAAAGTGCATTTCTACCTTGATCAGGCCATCACCCTGACAGGCCTCGCAGCGTCCGCCCTTTACGTTGAAAGAGAAACGCCCCGGGCCGTAACCGCGCGAGCGCGACTCGGGCACACCCGAGAACAACTCGCGGATTGGCGTAAACAACCCGGTGTAGGTCGCAGGGTTTGAGCGCGGCGTACGGCCAATCGGGCTTTGGTCGATATCGACGACCTTGTCCAGATGCTCAAGCCCCTTGATGCTGTCGTGCGCCGCCGCTTCCAGCGTGGTCGCGCCATTCAGTGCCGTGGCGCTGAGCGGGTAGAGTGTGTTGTTGATCAGAGTCGACTTGCCCGAACCGGAAACCCCGGTAACACAGGTCAAAAGACCGATCGGTATCTCCAGGTCAACATTGCGCAAGTTATTGCCGCGAGCACCCTTGAGCGACAGTGTCAGCTTCTTGTTGCGCGGTGTGCGCTTGGCGGGTACGGCAATCTTCACACGCCCCGACAGGTATTTGCCTGTCAGTGAATCAGGGTGAGCCATCACCTCGGCCGGTGTACCTTCAGCAACAATATGACCGCCATGCACGCCAGCACCAGGGCCGATATCCACCACATAGTCCGCCAGGCGGATGGCGTCTTCGTCGTGCTCCACCACAATCACGGTGTTACCGATATCACGCAGATGCTTGAGGGTGCCCAGCAGGCGATCGTTATCGCGCTGATGCAGGCCGATGGAGGGCTCGTCGAGGATATACAGCACGCCAACCAGGCCTGCACCAATCTGACTGGCCAGACGAATACGCTGGGCTTCACCGCCTGACAGGGTATCGGCACTACGGTCCAGCGACAGATAGTCCAGCCCCACATTCACCAGGAACTGCAGGCGCTCGCGAATTTCCTTAAGGATTTTGTCAGCGATTTCGCCACGGCGTCCGCTCAGGCTCAGCGTGCTGAAGTATTCGGTCGCATCACCGATAGGCATGCTGGTGACCGCGGGCAGGGTTTTTTCGCCGACCCATACATGACGGGCTTCGCGACGCAGTCGGGTACCCCGGCAATCCGGGCAGGACTGGGTGCTGAGGAACTTGGCCAGCTCTTCGCGCACAGTGGCCGACTCGGTTTCGCGATAACGGCGCTCCAGGTTTGGCACGATGCCTTCGAACGGGTGCGCACGCTTGACGATATCGCCACGATCATTCAGATAGCGGAAATCCACGTTTTGCGTGCCGCTGCCATACAGGATCACCTTTTGCTTGTCGGCCGGCAGCTCACTGAACGGCACTTCAAGGCTGAAGTCGTAATGCTTGGCCAATGCCCCGAGCATCTGGAAGTAATAAACGTTTCGCCTGTCCCAACCGCGGATCGCGCCTTCGGCCAGCGTCAGCTCGCCATTGACCAGGCGCTTGATATCGAAGAACTGCTTGACCCCCAGACCATCGCAGGTCGGGCATGCACCTGCCGGGTTGTTGAAGGAAAACAGCTTGGGTTCCAGCTCGCTGATCGCATGGCCGCAAATCGGGCAGGCGAAGCGCGCGGAAAAGATTATTTCTTCGCCCGGCTCATCGTCCATCGGCGCAACCAGGGCAATGCCATCAGCCAGTTTCAGCGCTGTCTCGAAAGACTCGGCCAGGCGCTGCTGCAGATCGGCACGCACTTTAAAGCGGTCAACCACCACATCAATGCTGTGCTTTTTCTGTTTGTCGAGCTTGGGCAGTTCGTCCAGCTCGCAAAGCTTGCCGTTGACCCGGGCGCGAACAAAACCCTGGGCGCGCAGTTCTTCAAATACTGAAAGGTGTTCGCCCTTACGCTCGCGGATCACCGGCGCCAGTAGCATCAGCTTGCTGCCTTCGGGCTGGGCCAGTACCAGGTCGACCATTTGGCTGACGGTCTGGGCTTCCAGAGGAATGTCGTGATCCGGGCAGCGCGGGATACCTACGCGGGCATACAGCAGGCGCAGGTAGTCGTAGATTTCGGTGATGGTGCCGACCGTGGAGCGCGGGTTGTGCGAGGTCGATTTTTGCTCGATGGAAATCGCCGGCGACAGACCCTCGATGGTATCGACGTCAGGCTTTTCCATCATCGACAGGAACTGCCGCGCATAGGCTGACAACGACTCGACATAACGGCGCTGGCCTTCGGCATACAGCGTGTCAAACGCGAGGGATGATTTGCCGGAGCCAGACAGTCCGGTGATAACGATCAGTTTGTCCCTTGGCAGGGTCAGGTCGATGTTCTTCAGGTTGTGGGTTCGTGCCCCACGTATCAGGATCTTGTCCACTGCGGCCTCGCTTGGCGGGCATAACGTAAACGAATGAGTATACGGATCTGTGCGAAAGCTGTGCAGGCCTTGATGGCACGATGTCATTCAAGCAGTCTTTATAACTTTTGCGTGACAAAGCGTCGCGTCTCTCTCGTGTATGTGCTGTTAGACGATGGGACTGATAGAATCGCCGCCGGTTCACATGAGGTTTTTCCATGCACGATCCCCACAGCGAACGCATGAGTAGCGGCGAGACCCGGGCAGCAAGCGGTCTGGCCCTTGTGTTCGCCTTCCGTATGCTGGGCATGTTTATGGTGTTGCCGGTTCTGGCAACCTATGGAATGGACCTTGCCGGTGCAACGCCCGCCCTGATTGGTCTGGCGATTGGCGCTTATGGCCTGACCCAGGCCATTTTTCAGATCCCCTTTGGTGTTATTTCCGATCGTATTGGACGGCGCCCGGTCATTTACCTGGGCTTGATTGTCTTCGCGCTGGGCAGTGTGCTGGCGGCCAATTCCGATTCGATCTGGGGTGTCATTGCGGGACGCATCCTGCAAGGTGCTGGGGCGATTTCTGCAGCCGTCATGGCGCTGTTGTCAGACCTTACCCGTGAACAGCATCGTACCAAGGCCATGGCCATGATCGGCATGACCATCGGCTTGTCATTTGCCGTGGCCATGGTGGTGGGTCCGCTCCTGACTCGCGCTTTCGGGTTGTCCGGGCTGTTTCTGGCGACGGGGGCAATGGCGCTGTGCGGGATCGTGATTGTGATGTTTATGGTGCCGCGTTCCACCGGTACCTTGCAGCATCGTGAGTCCGGAGTGGCGAAGCAGGCCTTGCTGCCGACCTTGCGCCATCCCGACCTGTTGCGCCTGGACCTTGGCATTTTTGTGCTGCACGCCATGTTGATGTCGAGCTTTATCGCACTGCCGCTGGCGCTGGTCGAGAAGGCCGGCCTGCCCAAGGAACAACATTGGTGGGTGTATCTGACGGCCTTGCTGATTTCATTCTTCGCCATGATCCCGTTCATCATCTACGGCGAAAAGAAACGCAAAATGAAACGAGTTTTGCTCGGCGCCGTCGTGACGTTGATGCTCACTGAGCTATTCTTCTGGAAGTTCGGCGACAGTTTACGAACGCTGGTGATTGGCACTGTGGTGTTTTTCACTGCGTTTAACCTGTTGGAGGCTTCATTGCCTTCGCTGATCAGCAAAGTTTCACCCGCAGGCGGCAAGGGCACGGCGATGGGGGTTTACTCCACCAGCCAGTTCCTCGGATCGGCACTGGGCGGCATACTCGGCGGCTGGCTGTTTCAGCATGGCGGTCTGTCGGTTGTGTTCCTGGGAGGCGCAGGTCTGGCTGCACTCTGGTTGGCCTTTGCTGTTACCATGCGTGAACCACCGTATGTAACAAGCCTGCGCCTGCCGTTATCGCCCGAGGCGTTGCGCGAAGCAGGTCTGGCTGAGCGTCTAAAGGCAGTCAATGGCGTTACAGATGCAGTGATCGTGGCTGAAGAGGCTGCGATTTATATCAAATTGGACACCGAACTATTGGATCGCGCGACACTCGAGCAGTTGGTTAACCCAGCGCCGACGTGCGAAGCCTAGGAGAACGTTATGGCCCGTGGGGTTAACAAAGTTATATTGGTCGGCACATGCGGCCAGGATCCCGAAGTTCGCTACTTGCCTAACGGTAATGCCGTGACCAACCTGAGTCTGGCAACCAGCGAACAATGGACTGACAAGCAAACCGGTCAGAAAGTCGAGAAGACTGAATGGCACCGTGTATCGATGTTCGGCAAAGTGGCCGAAATCGCCGGCGAATACCTGCGCAAGGGTTCGCAGGTGTACATCGAAGGCAAGCTGCAAACCCGTGAGTGGGAAAAAGACGGTATCAAGCGTTACACCACCGAAATCGTGGTCGACATGCAAGGCACCATGCAACTGCTGGGTGGCCGTCCACAGGGCGACCAGCAAAACCAGGGTGGTGGCAACAACTACCAGCAACAACAGTCGGCTCCGCGTCAGCAGGCTCAACGCCCTGCACCGCAGCAACAGCAACAGTCGCGCCCTGCGCCGCAACAGCAGGCCCCGCAGCCAGCTCCGGATTTCGACAGCTTTGATGACGATATTCCGTTCTAGGTCTTGCCTTGGGCTTAACAGCTTCAGCGTTACCTAAAAAGCCCCGAGAGTTCTGCTCTCGGGGCTTTTTGTTTGCCTCAAAAATAATCCCCGTAAACGGGGATTATTTTTTACATAAACGCAACCAGCCGTTTATTTTTCAGCGCTGTCCGGTAATGCATACGCAATGATGTAGTCACCTACGTCAGGGGAGTGGCTCATGCCCCCTGCGGAGATCACCACGTATTGTTTCCCGGTAACCGGTGATTTGTAGATCAGCGGTGCGGCCACTGCGCCGACAGGCAAGCGTGCTTTCCACACTTCTTTACCGGTTGCCGAGTCGAGCGCACGCAGGTAGTAGTCTTGAGTCCCTGCAAAGAACACCAGGCCCGAGGCTGTTGAGGTTGGACCACCCAGTGTTGGCATGCCCAGCGGTATCGGCATGTGGGTTTTAATTCCCATAGGGCCGGTATCCTGGACGGTGCCCATAGGCACTTGCCACACCAGTTTCTGAGTATTGAGATCAATCGCACTCATGCTGCCGAACGGGGGTGTATTGCACGGCACGCCCAGTGGCGATTGCAGAATGTCGATTCTCACGCCGCCATAGATACCGGCGACTTGTGGGCGAATGGTTCCCATGAAACCGGGCACTTCGTCAGTCGATACTTTGAACTTGCTGGTGTCTTCCTTCGTCACCAGCGACATCCGCAGGGGCACACGCATGTCGTTAACAAACATCATGCCTGTATTTTCGTCGATGGAGATCCCCCCCCAGTTCATACCGCCCAACAAGCCTGGCCATTCGATGTACGGTTTCTCGGACGGAGGTGTAAACGGGCCCACGTAAACGGAGTCCTTGAACATGATCCGGCAGTACAGTTGATCGAAAGTCGTCACGCCCCACATGGACTTCTCAGTCAGTGGCTCAACACCAATAGTTGGCATTCCGACCGAAAACGGTTGAGTCGGTGACAGGTGCTCGCCTTCAGCAGCAGGTGAGGTTGGAACCGGACGTTCTTCAACTTCGGTAACAGGTTTGCCTGTACGACGGTCCAGAACAAAAATATTGCCTGTTTTGCTGGTCTGGATCAAAACCGGCGTTTTCTCGCCGTCAGCGCTCTTCCAGTCATACATGACTGGCTGAGAAGGCAGGTCGTAATCCCACACATCGTGGTGAACGATCTGGTAAACCCACTTGGCTTTACCGGTCGATGCATCCACAGCTACAACCGCCGAGCCATATTTTTCCTTGGCCGCGTTGCGATCACCGCCCCAGTAGTCCGGTGGGCCATTGCCTGTTGGCAGGTAGACCAGGTTCAACTCTTTATCGTAAGTAGGAATAGTCCATACGTTAGGCGTTTCCAGCGTGAACTGGTGATCGTCGGCAGTAGCGTCCTTACCCTCAGGTGCGCCTATGTCCCATGCCCAGACCAAATCACCGGTCAGCACGTCAAATGCACGCACGGCCCCTGAGGGCTCGCCGGCTACAATGTCACGCACCCAGCCACCGACTACGGTCAGATGACCCATCACAACCGGCAGAGAGGTTGGGTGATAGCGTTTGCTCTTCTCGGTCGGGCCCATGCCTTTCTTGAGATCGACGTAACCGTTCTCACCAAAGCTCGAGCACAGGGCGCCGGTGTGCGCATCAAGCGCAAACAGACGGGCATCTACCGACGACACCAGAATGCGCTGACGGCATTGTTGGTCGTTGTCGTGCGAAGCCTTGACCTCAGCACTCAGGCTGTCGTCTTTATCGATGTCGTAATAACCCACGCCGCGGCAGGTGACGTGTTCTTCAGTTTTGGCTTTAGGGTCGAACTTCCAGAGAGGAGTCCCAGTATCACCATCCAGTGCGGTGATCAGATTCTCTGGTGTGCATGAATACAGCACGTTGCCAATCTGCAACGGCGTGTTTTCGTCTACGCCTGCACCAGCCCCGGTCGTTCTGCGCCCTGTTCTGTATGTCCAGGCGACCTGTAGGTCCTTGACGTTTTCTGGGGTGATCTGCGTGTAAGGCGCAAACCGGGTACCCGATGCGCTGCGACCATAGTATTCCCAATTTTCAGGCGTATCGGCAGTAGGTTCCTTCGGCTCGGATGCCTTCGACGCGACCACAGGATTTGAGATCGCACCGTGAGGGTAAAACGCAGCAATAAAGGTAGCGATCAACGCGGCAAATACCGCAAAGCCAAACCGGTTAGCCATGCGCCGAGTCGTCAGGGATGTACCCGGGAACGTCGCGCCCACCCACAAACTAAGTGTCAGGATAATGGCTGGAACGACAAGGCGTGGCAGCAGTTCCCAATAACTGAACTGACCTACCTCATAAAATGCCCAGACGCATGTAGCAAGGAAAATAAGTGCCGAAAATATAATGCTGAAACGTTTACGCCATAACAATAACGGGGCGAGTAGCAAATAAGCCAACCCGGCTATTAGATAATAACTTGATCCGTCCAGGGCCAATAACATGACCCCGCCGTATATCAATGTCACTGCAACAGCAAAAACGAAGAGGGAAAATATTATTCTCGCGAGCGAGCTGATTGCCCGTCTTTTAGTGGGTGATTGATGGTCATCCGTCATTTTCATGAATGCTCTATGGGTGAATACAAAACTGTTCGTCGTCGGTGCGAACAGCCCGGCCGAATGATCGATTCGGACGTAATTGGTTGGGCGTAAATCCTCTGGCACCTCGTCAATCAAGCGTTAAAGCGCTGAAAAACCAGGTCGTTACCCGGTGAGTCGGATGCTGAACGCGCAGTTGCACACAAAGGACTGAAGGTTCTACGAAACCTGGAGCGGAGCATCAGTGCTCTATAGGGTTGGATTTTGTGACTTTGTTTGCGCTAGCAGGCTAATTTTAATCGGATGATGTCTCGGATAAATCCAGCGCATTGGAAAACAATATTGATGAAACAGTAACAATCAAGTAGTCGTGAGCGACTCAATAGGTGCAGAACGTCATCGGTGCTGGGTGGCCAACGAGCAATGAGTCATAGGCACGATGAGCAGATCTGTTGAGTCATCGCTTCAGGTTCGTGCCTGTTAGTTCAAGAGCTGGCATTCAGGCGAATTGTTACGAACGCACCAACAATGTTTCTTGCAGAGTTGGATGTATTCCAAAAAAGCTAATGCTTACACTTAAGCGTTGCTACTAACGTCAAGCGACGTTATCCAATCCAATCCAGTCCTTACACCCTGACGCAAGCAGCATAAGGCGACTTGCTAAACAGCCTTGATCATCTGCGTTTTTTCAACGGAGCACCTTTCGAATGTTTTTTTCTTTCCGCGCGCTGCTGAGTACCAGCCTGTGCAGCGGTTTGTCGTTCTGTATGTTGGCCCCTGCTTCAGCGTTGGCGGATTCTACGGACTTGATGAGTCGCTCAACACTCACCGGCGATTGGGGAGGGGAGCGACAGAAGCTGGTCGACAAGGGGATTAAGCTGACGGGTGAATACAGCTCCGAGACGATTTCGAACCTGCACGGCGGGATAAAACGCGGCACTCGCTATGCGCAACAAATACGCATTGGCGCGCAGTTTGATCTGAGCAAGTTACTCGACACTCCGGATGCTGGCGTGGTGCAGATCATTATCAATGACCGTCGTGGCCACAGCGCCACGGAAGATTTGCTCGGTAACCGCTTATCAGCTCAGGAAAACTATGGGGGTGAATACACCCGGCTGACCGAGTTCAGCTATCAACGCAATCTGTTTTCCAAAGACCTGTCGGCCAAGGTTGGATATATGGTCATGGGCACCGAATTTGGGGGGATGCCCATCCTGACCAACTTTGTGAGCGCCGGTTTTTGTGCACACCCGTTAACCATGTCCAGCGGCAGTGGATGGGGTAACTATCCGACGGCACACTGGGGGGGAGAACTGCGTTACGACGTTAACCCGTCTCTAACGCTGCAAACCGCTGTGTTCCAAGTCAACCCGGAGCACAACGCACGCCCTTCTGAAGCGTTTTCCATGCCCAGCAACGGCACCACCGGGGCTATTTTGCCACTGGAGGCGATTTTCAATAATCATGCCTTTCTGGATGGTCAGTACAAAGTCGGTTGGTATTACGACACGTCCAATTACCAGAAAATTGGCAGCACAGAAAAGAGCAGTAACCGTACCGGGGCTTACGTGTTGTTTGATCAGGCCATCTGGAAGGACGAGCAAGACCCTGAAAGCGTATTGCGCCTTTTCGGGCAAGCGGCCACCAGTAACGCTGCGACTTCACCGATGCGTCGTTGGTATTCGGTGGGTCTGGTCAAGCAGAAGCCCTTTGCAAACCGCCCCAAAGATACTATCGCCTTTGGTTATGGCCGCGCCGTGATCAATTCGCGCACGCGCGATGAGCAAGAAGCGGCTGCAATCAATTTTGGGGAGTCAGACATGATCGCCAGCCTCGACAACGGCGAGCAGATGCTTGAACTCAACTATGGCGCGCAAGTCACGCCCTGGCTGCTGGTGCGACCGGACATGCAGTACTACATCGAACCGGGCGCGTTCTTCGGTAAAAAAAGAGGAAACGCATTGGCTGTAGGACTACAGATCAAAGCGACTTTTTAACAGACGGGCTGGCGCTTTGTGCGTTACGAACCTGAAAGCGCAGGCTATTAAGCGATCTCCGCGACTCAGGCAAGCACACATTGCCCATTGACCATGCGCCACAGTTCGAGCGGATTGCCCTCCTGTAGCGCTTCAGGCATCAAGGCCGCAGGCAGGTCCTGATAACACACCGGCCGCAAGAACCTGTCGATGGCGCTGGCGCCGACGGCGCTACTTCGACTGTCCGAACTGGCCGGGAACGGGCCGCCATGCACCATCGCGTGAGAGACCTCGACGTTGTTCGGATAACCGTTCACCAGGATGCGGCCCGCCTTGCGCTCAAGGATGGGCAGCAGCTTTCGGGCCAGCCCATGATCAGCGTCATCCAATTGCATTGTCGCCGTCAGCTGTCCTGACAGGTGCTCGGCCACCGCCAGCATTTCATCTTCGTTCTTGCAGGCGACGATCAGCGAGCTGGGGCCGAATGTTTCGTCGCCAAGCCGTTCTGTTGTGAGAAAGGTGGCTGCATCGGTTACGAACACTGTGGCCTGCGCGGCACTTGGCTTTTCTGCAGGGCACCCTTGGCCCAGCGTTGTAATACCGCTGATGTTGCCTGTCTCCTCGATCCCAGCGATGTAGGCATGATGAATCCCCGGCGTCAGCATGGTTGCTGCCGCCTTTTTGTGCAGGGCGTCCAGGGCCGTGCTGCAAAACTGGGTCAGTGGCTGACCTTCCAGGGCAATCACCAAGCCTGGATTTGTACACAATTGGCCGGCACTCATCGTCAGAGCCTCAACGAATCCACGGCCGATTTCGCTGGCGCGCATCGACAGCGCATGCGGCAACAGGAACACGGGATTGATGCAGCTCATTTCGGCGTACACCGGAATCGGTTCGCTGCGTTGCGCCGCGGTACGCATCAGCGCCAGACCGCCTTGTCGCGAACCCGTGAAGGCGACTGCCTTGATCGCGGGATGGCTGACCAGGGACTGGCCGAACGGATGACTGTCGCCAATGAGCAGGGAAAACACGCCCTCTGGCAAGTTGTGGGCAGCGGCTGCCTGTTGAATCACCTGGCCTACCAGTTCAGACGTACCCAGGTGAGCCTCGTGTGCCTTGACCACTATCGGGCAGCCAGCGGCCAGGGCAGCGGCGCTGTCGCCGCCGGCAACCGAAAACGCCAGGGGAAAATTGCTTGCACCAAATACAGCCACTGGGCCGAGCGCGATTTTGTGCAGCCTCAGGTCGGGGCGAGCAGGGATGCGTGTCGGCAATGCGCAGTCGAGGGTGGCGCCGAGGTAGTGGCCGTCGCGCACCACCTGGGCAAAGAGTCGCAACTGGCTCACGGTGCGACCCCGTTCGATGATCAGGCGCGCTGCAGGCAATCCGGTTTCGAGGGAGGCGCGCCCGATCAGCGTGACCCCCAACGCCAGGATGCCGGTGGCGATCGCTTCCAGAAACTGAGCACGCTGTTCTGCCGTGGTCGCGCGATAGCGATCGCAAGCCTGCTGCGCCAGCGTGCAAGCCTGGTCAATGTCAGCGATACCGCCGACGCCGAAGTCAGGGCCCAGCGTTTCATGGGTGGCAGGGTTGATTGCAGACAGCAATCCTTTGTCGCCAAGTACTGCCGACTGGCCGATGAGCATTTTGCCGGTAATCATCATGTGTCCTATAGCTTGCTGTGCCATCGTCAGGCTCGATTTTCTTGGATTTGGACTGCGCAGGAGGTTGGTTCTATGTATAGCGGTAGCGGCCCAGCACAGCCTGCGGGTCCATTAAAAGCTGCATAGCCCTGCTGATTTCCTGCACCTCTGGGGGCGTGTACTTGCCGTAATAAGCTGCATTCACAGGCCCGACGCCATGCTCTGCACTGAAGCAGCCGCCGTTTTCGGTCACCAGCTTATAGATGCCGCTACGCACAGCGACGACCTTGGCGATGCCGTACTGTCTGATGTGGGCGTGCGGCACCAGCACAATCAAATGGCAGCCGCCGTCGGCAAAATGGCCGAAATCGTAAAGCTGTAGCAGCGGATGTTCGCGCTGTAACCACTGTGCAGCTTGATCACGGAAAGCGACCAAGCGTGAGCGCGAAAACGCTACGTCGAACGACAGTGGGATACCTTCCTTGGCGATGGCCAGCGGTAGATTGTCTCGCAGTGGCCAAAAGCTGCTGGTATTTCCAAAGGCGGCGTCGAGAATTCGGCCGCTTTCATACAGCGCTTCCAACACCTGTTCGGTTCGTTGCGCAAAAAGGCTGTGCAAGCCAGGCATGCTGCTGGCGATCTCAATCAGGGCATAGCAGCTTGCCGACGATTGGCCGAACGGGTGGCGCAGCGTGGGGAAGTTGCGCAACGTAATGGCGAGCGCCGCCTCGGATATCACTTCGAACGCGCACAGCAGATCGCCAAATTGAAGTTCGAAGGCCTGCAACACCTCAAGCGCTGTCCCATGGTCAGGCAAGGCCACAAACACGCTTTGCGTCGACTGGTCGATGCGTTTGAGCTCAAGCGTCGCCGCCGTAATGATGCCGAAGGCGCCGCCGGTGCCGACAAACAACTGCTTGAGGTCAAGCCCGGTATTGTTCTTGCGCAGCGGTGCGAGTAGTTGCACCACGGTGCCGTCGCCATCGGCCAGCACCACTTCGATACCGAGCAGGTTATGGCGCACGTCGCCATGCTTGAGCAAGCGGCTGCCGCCGGCATTGGCGCCAATTAATCCGCCTATGGCCGGGTCGCTGCCGATATCAATAGGGAAATACAGCGAATGGCTTTCCAGTGTGCGATTCAGTGCTGACAAGAGCGTGCCGGCTTCGACAATCACCGTGCGGTTCAAGGGATCAATCTCGCGCACTTGGCGCATGCGCGAAAGTGAGACGATCACTTGCTTGCCGGAGTTGTCGGTGACGGCACCGCCCACCAATCCGCTGCGGTTGCCTTGGGCGACCAGCCGTATGCGATGGCGCACCGCGATGCGCATAAGCGCGCTGACAGCGTGGGTATCGCACGGGATGACGACCGCCGCCGCTTTGCCGCGGCAATGAGCAACGTCGATTTCATAGGGGGCACAGTCCGCCCCGGTCAGCAGCGACGCCTGCCCCAGAACTTCGGCGACTTCGGCCAGAAACGCGTGGAGTCCCGAGGCTTGTCGGTCCACGGTATGTTCCAGTTCGCTCATTGCGCCGCCACCATGCGTTTGAGCAACTGGCTGCGTACCAGCACCAGTGCGACGACCGGCAATACGCCTCCCAGCAGCGTGTTATGGCGAAAAGCCAGTGACACCGCGACGGCGATGGCAGCGCCAATCAGCAACATCACAGAGAGTTTTCGGACCAAAGCCTGGTCGTTGCTGGTTTCGCCGATAAAGCCGAGTGGAGAAAACCGGGTGGCACCCATGCCAATCACCAATACGCACGCCAGCACGGGAGCAGCACCCAGCTCCTGCCCCCACACTTGCAACGCAGCGGTAGAGACCGAAGCCAACAGGGCGCCAATCATCAGGTACAGGTCGACGCCCATTGCGATCCAATGGCCAGGGCGGTAATTGAACAGCCAGAACAGGTGCGCAATGCTGAGAATACCGCTGAGCACATACGCGGTATCCCAGCGTACGCCTGCCTCACCCGGGCCGAAACGGCCATACAGCAGGAACACGATGACCGGAATGAATGCGCTGGCATTCGACAAATAGGCACGGCCTAGCTTGCTGATAGACATGCGGGTTTCCTTGGATAGAGATGCAATGAAATGCCTGAGTCCCGGGCTTAACTCTTGTGCCAGCGGAACATTAAGGTGGCTGCGGTGAGAAACAACGTGGTCCAGCCTGCCATGGCCAACAAGGGCAGCCACAGCGAAGGCAAGGGCGCTCCTTCGAGCAGCACTTGGCGCAGTACCGAGACAAACTGGTTGATCGGAATCACCGAGAGAATGCTTTTGATCCAGGCTGGCGCATCGTTCAACGGGATGGTCAGGTTGCCGAAGAACAGGGCCGGGTAATGGATCAGATGGCACAGCAATTCGGTTTCCTTGACCGAGGAGGTGCGACTGGCCAGCAGGGTGCCGAGGCTCAGCAACATGGCGCCGCCCAGCAGAATGACCGGCAACGCACGCATGGACTGCACGCTCCACAGCGAGATATCAATGCCGTACCCGTACCGCGCCACCAGCAGCAAGGTGCCGACAGAAATCAGCATCATGAGCACCCGCGACACGAGAATAGAGGCCAGAAAGACCAGCTTCGGCACTGGAAAGCAGGCGTAGATCTTGAGTGCATTATGTTCACGCAAGCTTGCAATCGATAAGGCGGTGGACATGATGCCGAGTGACATCAAACAGATGACCAGAATGCCGGTTGTAAAGAACTGGCCGTAGTCGAAGGGCTTGGCACCGGAGGCCGTATCCTCGAAACGCACCAGGTCTGTTGAGACGATGCCGCGTCTGGCCGCTGAACACCTGACCGCGGCGATCTCGATCACGCGCGCTGCGGCGCGTACCGCCAGCTGACCCTTGAAGTCATAGTGCACCTGCAACGGTTCGTCGCCGGCCGCAAAGACGATGCGTACCGTGTCTGCTGCGATGGGGGCAGTGCTGCTGACGGTTGAAAAATTGGCCTTTACCGGATCTCCGCCAGCAAATGCCTGCTGGATTGCTAGCTGGCAACTGGTGTCCGAACTGGCCTGGGCGTCAGCCTCCAGAAACTGGATATTTACCGTACCGAGTGAGCCAGGATGACCGAACGCCATCAGCATCACGGTCAGCAGCAGTATGGGAAAGGCCAGCGCCCAGAACAGCGCCGACTTGCTGCGAAAAAACCCCAGCAGCTCGTTGCGCGTCAATATCGCCAGTATGCTAAACATCCTGTTCTCCCTGGGCGCAGAGGTGCAACATGTCGCGGTAATGGGTGGGGCCGAACTCAAAGTGCTGGAACGCAACATTGCCGATCAGGCGGCGTATCGACTGATCCAGTTCCTGCGTGCCATAGACGCTGATTTCAGTGTTTGATGGCCTCGACAACCGCAACGTGGCGCTTTCGCGTTCCAGTTGGTGATAGATGGCGTTGATATGATCACTGTCGTCCAGCTGCAGATAGGCATGGAAGGCGCCGACCAGGCGGTTCTTCAATGCTTCTTTATCGCCTCGATACTCAACCCCGCCGTTGCACACCCACACCACATCGCTGGCGGCATCCAGCTCTTCCTCCGAGTGGCAAATCATGATGATGGTCAGGTCGGCCAGGTCGTAGCGCAGCAGGTGTGCGACGCGCTCGATATACGCTCGGTCGAGCCCGGTAAACGGTTCGTCAAGGATTGCGATTTCCGGGTGGTGTGCCAGCGCCACGAACAAATCGAGCCGCTGTTTCTGGCCGCGTGACAGTGCCCGATAGGGCAGTTTGCGCAGCGCTTCGATATCCAGTGCCTGCGCCACTTGCGGGTCTTGCTTGCCGTACAGGGCCTGATGCAAATCGAGGATTTCCCTGACATTCGACGAGTCTTCATATTCGACCCGCTGCAATTGCACCCCCAACCGCTTGCGGTGCCGGGTGCTTTGCAGAAAGCGCGACGCCGCAACCCCCAGAATCTGCGCTTCTTCCAGATGCGCCTGACGGAAGCCGAGCAAGGCTTCGATCAGGGTGGTTTTGCCAGCACCATTGGGGCCAATGATGGCGGTATGTCGACCGCGCCGGAACTGCAGATCGCGGACCTCGAAGTGGAAACTGCCAGCGCTGACCCGGATCAGTTTGGCCGCCGCCGCATAGGGTTCATCAGTGTGCGTGGGTGCCAACTGCACCTCACGGTGCAGGGCAGGTTCGGACAGCCCGTGTGTTTCGTCCGTCAGCAGGATTTGACTGTTCATGTTCAATCGAACAACGCGACTTGGACATCGCGTTTGCCTTTGTAGGGATTGCGGCCATGGGCGACGGCAATGTTATCGATCAACAACATGTCACCGCTGTGCCAGGGAAACGCAATTTCCTGCGCCTCCAAGGCGTCGTATATCGGCGCGATTTCATCCTCCGAGATCGGCGAGCCGTCGCCCAGCCGCACATCGTAAGGGCGTGCCGGTTTGTCCTGATAGGCGTGCTGGATATAGGCGTAGCCCGGCTTGCCGAGGGAGCGGGCGTTGTTGTGTTGGGTCGACAGTTGATTGAACCAGATCGCTTCGCCGGTCAGCGGATGTTTCAACATGGCATCACCGGTATGCGAGACCGTGATGCTGCCATCGTCGAGCCACTGGAAATCGAGGTGGGTATCGCGGCACAGCTGTTCCACCTGCTGCGGATCATCAGTCAGGAATGCTTCATCCCAGGGGCGGTGGTATTCGCGCATATGGGTGTTGCGCGGTTCATTCTCGGGCGTGCTGGGGGCGCGGAAATTGCGCAAGTACTGAATGCGCGCGGCGCTGAAGCGTTCGATCAAGTTCGGCGGCAGGCGACGGGTGACGGCTCGCATGTCGCACAGTATGGTTTCGCCGCCTTCTGCGGCGGCCTGTTTGCAGAAGAAAGCCAGTTTCTGTGGGTAGTGGGCCATATAGGCCTTTTCCTGATGCAGACCGATTTTCAGGGTGGCCGGGATGCGTGTCGATTCGTAGACTCTGCCCTCGATGTTCTTGCGTGGCGTGGCGCCGCCGATATAACCGAACGCATGCTCAGGATAGTGTTGCGCAATGGCCTGGAAGTCCGCGTTTTCGCGCAATGGAAAACCACGGAACAACAGGCAACCGAACTCTAGCAGCATGCTGTCAAAGATTGCCTGGTGCTGGCGATACCAGGTCGTAAAAGCCTCGCGGTCATCGCTTAGCGTACTGTCGACAGGCGTTATGACGAGCGGCATGTGCTCCGGCGACAGAAAGCCACACTGTACCCGTGAGCCGCCCAGCATTTCGTTAAAGTGCTCAACCCTATCTAAACGATGATCCATAGCCTTTTCCCCGACGAGTTGCGTATCAAGCCAGCAAAGGCTTTTTGATAAGGATTTCGAAACCCAGTGCGCCCATGCCGGAACTTGGGCTGGTCACTACCGTGCAATGGTCCAGACCCGCTTCGATGACCAGCGCGCGTGCTTCTTCCAGGGTGACTTTTTCTTCAACATGGGTCGGTGGATAACCCACTGAAGCGCGCATTTGAGTGAACTTCTCCAGCAAGTCGGGGGCGACGTCGCGGCGCATGTCGTGCACCAGGCCAACCCCGCCCGGCTGCAGTACGCGATACATCTCCGTCAGGCTTTTCAGCTTGTCCGGCAAGTGATGCAAGGTGGCACGGCTGACCGCCATGGTCAGGCTGTTGTCCGCGAAGGGCAGGTCCAGGGCGTCGCCGACCTTGAGTTCGATGGTATCGCTCAGGCCTAGCGCTTCGATGCGCGGTCGGCCTCCTTCGAGCATGGTTTCGTCCAGATCCAGGCCGATGAAATGCCAGCCCTTCAGTACAGGGTCGGCCGCCAGCCGTACCGGGACCACGACGGTGGCGGTGCCGATATCGACCAGGGCGCCCGGCGGCAAGTCGCGGGCAATCTGGCGGATGCGGGTGACGAACAACACATCCCAGGGTTCCAGTGCTTGCGAGGCAAAGCGGTCGTACTCGTCAGCAGGGCGTAGATTTTTCAATAACATGGATACGTTCTCGTCTTGGTTAGCGTTAGAAGAAGATTCAACGTTGAACTAGCCAGTGCGTGTGGCTCATTTCTTGTCTCACAGCCACCCCACTGGAACGGTGGCCAACAACTTGCGCGCGGCTTTGCTGTTGACACCGAAAGCAGGGCGATCGCGTCGCTCGATGGCATGCGCGACCATGGCCGCCACCCGGCCACAGAGCCCCAGGCCGACACCCCAACGGGCTTGGGTCACGCCGAGATCGAGCAGGGCTGCGGCGGTAATAAAATCAATATTCGGACGTAGGCCTTTGCGCTCAAGAACGTGGGCACAGACAACGTCGTAAATCTCCAGATAGCGCCCCCCGAAACCCCATTGGGAAAACAGGGCCCTGATGTGCGGCGGTCGTGGGTCCTGCACAAACAGCGGATGGCCAAAGCCAAACAACAGGTTGCCCGGCTGATCCAGCGCGAGGTCGACCGCTTGCCGTATGTCAGCAGGGCTGGCTTGCGCACTGATGGTCTTGAGCCAGGTCATCGCTTCTTCTGCTGCGCCGACATGGTTCGGTCCGCTGGCCATGAAACCGGCCGCCACGGCCTGGGCAAGGGTGACACCGGTGCCGATGGCGGTACGGGGTACCAGCACCGTCGGCGTGATGTAGCCGAAACCGGCGTGCCAGGCCACCAGCAGGGCATCAACGACACGAATGGCTAATGGGTCGATATCGGTCGCGCCCATTGCCGTCAATACGACCTCGGCGTGATGCGTCGATGCTGCGCCGGGGGCGCCATAACCGAGCGCCGTTTGCAGAAAGTGCGGCGTTGAAGCAACGCTGACCAGGCCCTCGATAAAATCCTGATGCGTAGGCAAGTCGCGAACGGTGGCTTCGATCAGGACAATATGTTCCAGCGCTGCCAGATCACCGAGAAGGCCGCAGGCGGCGGCCTGAACGATGCCGGCACCGCTGTCGGCCACGGCTTCGATGCCACGTCGATAGGCAGGCTCCGCCGACAGGTGGCTGGCAATGCGCACCAGAAGGGCGTCAACGGCCTGGCTCTCAGCAGGGGTCGGCAGGCTGCCAAACCACGCCAGCCATAGCGCTGTGGGGAAGTCGACACTGCCGATCAGGTCATTGAGGTTGCGACCCCTGACCCACAGCCCTTCATTAGGCTCAATCGTGGCGCCGTCGATATTGGTACCGCGATACAGGGTGCGTGGTCCGCCAAACAGGCTCTGCGGCGGTGTGGGTATCAGCGTGTCGGCCTGTGCCAACTCATCAAGCGCAATGCCGCAGTGGGCGACCAGCAGGTTTTCTATTGTGTGTGCGTGTTGCGTGACCGTCGGCAGGATGTTGGCGAAAAAATAATGGGCGGTCTTGACCTTGCCACGGTAAAAAGCGGCTTCTTCGGCACTCAGTGGCTCGCGCAACTGACGCTCGGCCAGGCAGGCCGATTCAAGCAAGACCCAGGCGCTGGCGGTGAGACCGAGCATTTCCAGGAAGCGGGTATAGAACTGGCTGGTTTCGTGTGTGCGGCCTTCACGCACGTGCTCATTGATACGTGTCAGTGCCTGCTCCACGGCAACCATGGCGTTTTCCAGCGCCGGGAATTGGCCGTGCAGCTCAGAACCGACACCCGTTGTGTTGTTCAAGAAGGCATCCAGCTCTTCGCGCAGAAACTTGATCAGGCGTGAGTTCCTGCCAAAACCGAGCTTGTCGCGCACCAGATCCTGGGACTGGATGTAGTTGGTCCCTTCCCAGATCGACAGGATTTTCACGTCGCGCGCATTTTGCTCGACAGGGTAAGCATCGGTGTAGCCGATACCGCCATGCACTTGTATCGCCAGTTCGCAGATTTTCCAGGCCTGGTCCGAGACGAATGCCTTGCACACCGGCGTGAACAGCAGCACCAGCTTGCGGTATTTTTCGACCTGGGCTTCGTCCAGTACCGGCTCGGCTTCCAGGGCAAATGCCTGGGTCGATGCGCCGGTCAACTTACCGAGCAGGCCACGGCAACCTTCTACCCGAGCCTTCATTTCCAGCAGCATGCGCTGCACGTCGGCGTGTTCGATGATGGCCACAGGCGGGGCGCTGGCATCGGAGGTGCGACTGATTGCACGGCCCTGGAACCGTTTGCCGGCGAAATCGACTGAATGCAGATAAGCGCTGGAAGCCAGGCCCAAGCCGATAATTGCCGTGCTCATACGGGCCTGGTTCATCAAGGGCACCAGTTGCAGCAATCCGGCATTCTTGCGGTCGCCCAGCAGTACGGCGCGGGTGGTGCCGGTTCGACCAAACACCAGTTGGGTATTGGCGCAGCCCTTCAATCCCATCTTGCGCAGCAATGAAGTGCACTCGACATGGTTGTCTTCCAGCTCGCCCGTTTCGGGATTAGGCCAGAAGCGCGGCACAAGGAGGCAGGACAGCGAGTAGGAGGTCGAGGTCGTGGTATTGATGCGGCCCAGAACAAAATAAACGGTGTTTTCGGTGAGCGAATGCATACCGGCCGAGATATAGACCTTTTCGCCGCTGACGGAGTATTCGCCGTTTTCCAGTGGCTTTGCGAGGGTGGTGACCGCTGTCAGGTCGCTGCCGGCCTGCTGCTCGGTGGCGCAGAAACAAGCGTCCCAGTCGTAGCGCTGAAGCTTGCGCAGGTACGTTGCCTTTTGCGCTGCGGTAGCGTGCAGCTTCAACAGCTTGATGGCCGGAAAATTGAAGCCGCCGTAGGTCATGAACGCCGGATTGGCGCCCATGAACATTTCCTGGATAGTTTGCCGGATCAGGGGTGGCAAGGCCGGTTGCTGGGATTCGCTGTCGATGCCCAGCACCTGAATCCACTCTTCCTTATAGCGCTGCCAGAGTCCGTGGAACTCTTTGGGGATTTCGACCTTGCCGTTTTCCAGCAAGTGGCATTCCTGTCGGTCGGAGGCTTGATAGGCCTTGCCTAACTCATAAGCGAACGCCCTGGCGCGCTCCAGCAAGGCATCGTAGTAGGTACGATTTTTGTCGTTGAACGGCGCCCGTGCGAGAAAATTCTGGTCGGTTTTATGCAGTTCCCACAAAAAAAAGCGAAGCTCACGCAGGCTGACTTTATAAGCAGACATAGGTTTTCCTGATTAATAAGCGGTGTGTATCTGGGTTCAGGCGCCAGCCTGGATCTCGGCCACAATGGCGCCAGCGGTGCCGCACAACGCCGCATCCCAAAGCAGGGCGGTGGCTGTTTTACCCTGAGGCAGGGTGGCGCGCAGGCGCATAAGCGACAGCAAGGGGGCCGCGCTCGAGTGGTGCGCGCGGGCACCGAGTTCGAAATGTCGCTCTTGTGCAATGCCCAGTTCGCGACTGACGCCCAAGGTGAAGCTGTCGCTGAATCCGGCCGGTAATACCCAATCGATATCACTGGCTTTCAGGCCGGAACGTTCGATTGCCGTTTGCGCTGCGTTCACCGCCATCGGATGCAGGCGCTCAGCCAGAGCGGCAGGGGTCAGCCCCCAGGGGTTGTCAATGGCCGCGCCATAGTGCACCGCCGAGGCGCGTATCGCCCCCCAGCCAGGCGTCGTCTGAGCGTCGCCATCGAGCAAGATGGCGGCTGCGCCGTCGCCGTACACAACCAGATCCCCCCAGGCGCGAAAGAAGGGGTAGAGCCACTTATCGGACGCCACCAGCAGCACCTTGCCGCCGAGACTGACCAGCGCTTCGATCATGGTCAGTGCGTTGAACACGCCGGCAGTGCCCGATTGGCCGATGGCGAACGGCAACGCGTTGGGCAAACCCAGTGCATGCTGGATACGGCCTGCGACCGACTCATTAATGCGTTGGTTAAGGGCGCTATTGGTCACCACAATGTGGGTCACCTGTGCCAGCGTTTCTGCCGGAACCTGTTGACGCAATCGCGTGACCGCTTCCAGTGCCAGGTCGGCGCAGCTTTGCAAGGGTGGCGCTACCGGCAGGGCGATGCTCGCCGTGGGAAGCAGTCGACGCTCTTCTTCGGCGTTGATCCTGCCTTTGCCACGAGGCATGGAAAAGACCGCCGACTTGTACAACAGATGGCCATAGCCGATGTTTTTTTCCTGAGCTTGTACCGCCCGGAAAGGGGTCGTATCGGGGACGTGAGAAGCGATAGCGCGGATTCGAAGCATGAGGCTATTCCGTGACCGTAAGTGAGGTGGAGAAAAACTCGGAAAACTGCTGCTTCAGCTGCTTTCGGTCGATCTTGCCGTTCGGATTGCGCGGTAAAGGCGAGTCATGGAAGGACACATGCAACGGCACCATATAGGTCGGCAGTTTGTCCCGGCACAGCTTGATCAGTGCCTGGGCGCTGGTTTGTATCTGCGGATGGGCGAACAGGCTGATGATGATGGCTTCGCCCTGTTGCGGATGCGGCACACCAAACGCTGCCGCCTCGGTCACGTCATCCACGGCAAACAGGATTTCTTCGACTTCGGTGGGGCTGACGCGATAACCGGAGGTCTTGATCATGTCGTCGCTACGGGCAACGAAATACAGATAATCGTCGCTGTCGCGGTAGACGATATCGCCCGACCAGACCGCTGTTTCGGTACGCGAAATCTGCTGGTCCGGGTATAACCAGGGACGAAAGCGTTGAGCGGTCAGTTCTGGGTCATTCCAGTAGCCGAGCGTGACGAACGCCCCGCGGTGCACCAATTCACCGTGCTCTCCAGCGGCACATTCGCTGCCGTCCTGGCGCATCACGCGAATATCAGCATTGGGGACCGCCTTGCCGATGGAGTCGGGCCGCGTGACGGCCGCTTCCGGCGCCAGGTAAGTCGAGCGGAAAGCCTCGGTCAAGCCGTACATCAGGTAGGGCAGCGCATTGGGAAATGCGTTCTTGAGCTTTTCCAGCAAAGGCGGTGGCATATGCCCGCCGGTATTGGCGAAGCAGCGAATGCGAGCGCCGGCAGGCTGCGGCCATCGCACTGACGCCAGTTGCATCCACAGTGGCGGTACGCCGGTAATCACGGTGACGCCATGGGCTTCACAAAACGTCGGGACTTCACCCGCTTGCAGGAAATCCAGCGGGGCGTAGCAAGCACCGCTGACCAGCGCCGTGGTCAGCTGACTGAACCCGGCATCGAAGCTCAGCGGCAACACGCCCAGGATGACGTCATCGGCCCGCAAGCGCAGATAGTGAGCGACGCTATAGGCGCCAGACACCAGGTTACGTTGCGACAGCACCACGCCTTTGGGCCGTCCCGTAGAGCCGGAGGTGTACAAAATGGCCGCAGGATCACTGTCTGTGACGGCGGCGTATGCGTTGAAAAACGCCGTATCGGTCAGTGTGCTCAGGGTCTCGGACTGTAGTTTTTCCAGTTGCCAGGTATCGAGTTCGATGTCATTCAACGCCGCTTCGATGCGTCTTAGGCGTGCCCCCGTACTGATGAGCAAGCGAGCACCGCTGTCCAGCAGGATATGGCGAACCTGTTGCTCTTTGAGCTGAGGGTTGATGGGCACCAGGATCGCACCCCGGGCATTGATTGCCAGGAACATGACGACGGTTTCGTACTGCTTGCCCGTATAGACCGCAACGCGTTCGCCCGCTTGCACGCCGCTATCGGCCAGCTTCTTTGCCGCCAGGCGCACGTCCTCCAGCAATTGGGAATAAGTCGCCATCTTTGCGCCTTGCGCGAACGCACGGCGGTCGCCATGGTGTTGGGCGCTGTCTTTCAACAGGTCGTACAAACTGATGTGGGCGGTCATGGTGACGTCCCTAGGATTGGTGGATATAGGTGTGTGCCGGGCTCTGCGAGAGGAAAGCGCTGACGCTGTACGTCTGGTTGTAGGCGCCGCAGTTGTCGAAGATCACCAGATCGCCCACGCTCGGCGGGGCCGACAGTTCATGACTCCAGCCGATCACGTCGGCGCGGCTGCAGGTGCTGCCCACGAACTGGATCGGCAACGGGGGCGCGTCCCCCGGTGCCTGTTGACGCCGCAGCAGGCGCGGCTGCGCGTAGTTCTTCAACATGGCCTCAGTTTTGGCCAGCAGGAAGTTGTGGCTCAGGCCACCGTCGCAGACGGCAACGTAGCGCTCACCCAAGGCTTTGACTGAACGTACGCGGGTCACGAAAGTGCCTGCGCCAGCGAAGACCCCGCGCCCGGACTCGTGGACGACCTTGAAGTCTTTTTGCAGCGGCGCAATGCGCTGGCGATAAGCGTCAAACGTCTGCGCCTGGTTGTTGAAGTGCTCGGAGAAACCGCCACCGACGTTAAGAAATTCAACCGGCATGCCGGTGAGGCGTGCTACTTGTGGCGCGAATGCAGCGAGCGCATGGGCAAGGGCGGCGGCATCGGCACCCTTGTCATCGATGTGAAAGCTATTGGAGCCCGCAAACGTATGGAGGCCGATGATTGGCACGTTGGCCTGGGCCAATGCAACCGTCGTCAGCAAGGCGTCTTGGCGACTCATGCCGAAGTGGTCCGCCGGGTGTTTGCCTGAGCTGACCAATTGGCCCGCGTTCAAGCGCAAAACCGTTTGCGGCGCGGTCTGTTTGCCGATGACGCGAATCAGTCTCTGCGCCTGCTCCAGGCTGTCGATGATGAACGTGCAGCGTGAGGCCAGGGCCGCGCGCATGAAATCTTCATCCATTGACGGATTGTTTACGTATTTGGGGGTGTTGATGCGACCCGCCACAATATCGAGTTCGCCCAGGCTGGCCAGCTCCACACCGTCGATGAAGGCATGGCCGCAGCGGATCAACAAATCCAGGTTTGGATTGGCCTTGAGCGACACAATCAACGGTGTACCCAGACGCTCGCGTAAATCAGCGTAACGCGCCTGTACGACAGTGGGGTCCAGTACGTAGCAAGGCGTTTTCAGATTCAGCAGCCATTGGTCGGTCGTTGCGTCGTCGCTTCTGACAGGCGCGCAGGCGGTGGTCATGGTCATGTCAATTCACCGGATGAAGGGTCAATGCCGAAAATGAACCGTTGTCCGATTCCGTTATGTTCATCAGGTGCGCCCCGGCATCGACCTTGCTCAAGCCAATATCGGCCAGGTTGATCGCCAGGTCCGAGCCAAAGGAGTGGCCTTTGTTCAGAATGTTGTCGGAGTAGAGCGTGGAGGAGGGAATGGCCATGGCGCCACAGAAGGCTTTCCAGCCAGAGTGGTTGGAGTTGTAAGGCAAAATGCATGAAAAATCGCTAAGCGCCATGCCACAGTCGGCCACGGCTTCCTTCATGACTTTGCGGGTGTAGTGCCACTCCAGATTGAACATTTCCTTTTTCACCGCGTTGTTGGTCACGGAGCCCAGATACCAGCTGCCGTAATTGCGCACGGCCGTTGCACCGACCCGGTTACGCCGGCTGTTACGGGTCACCAGCAAGCACCCTGCGCCATCACTTAAGATGCTTGCCTGCAACACCCGGTAACGCTCGATAAAGACGCGGTCGGACGACACGATCAGCACCGAGTGCAATTGGCTATGGACATTCATCAAGGCCTTGGCCATCTGAATGGCGACGCTGATCGACGAGCAATTGAGCTGTGCGATCGAGCCGGCCCAGACAGGCTTTATGCCGAATGCCGTGGCCACTTCCATGGGCAGGCTGCGTGGCGCCGGCGGTACGCTGAATAGCCCGGTATGAACATGGATGACCGCACCGATGTCGCTGCCCTTGAAGCCTTGCTCCTCTTGCAGGCGAGCGACAGCGCGCTTGGCCAGCTCGACCTCGTCGATGTCCGGTGACACATGGAAATAACGGCAACCCGCATTGCGGATCATGTCAAAGCGCTCGGCGGGCAACTTATGGTGCTGAGCCCAGTCATTGAGGTCCTGGCGTTCGCCGGGTAACTCGTAAGCGGCGGCTTCAATACCGATCGTGAAGGGGGCGGGGCTGTTTGTTGCCGCAGTAGTTGGGGGCGTCATGACTGTATTCCTGTTAAGCCGGCATTGGCATGGCGGCGTAGTCCAGCACTCTGAGCTTTTCAAAGGCATCGCTTACACGGGGCGTCAGCAAACCCATTTCGCGGATGGTCGGCACCAGCCGCCGGAAAATGGAACGGCGCATGGAGTTGGCCACTTCAGAACTCCTGACCAGGTGGCTGCACTCTTTTTTGGATAAGCCCATCGGCTCCCATATGTCGTCGGCGCACAGGTGTTCGTACAAGGTATAAGCACCTTCAACCACAAACTCTTCGCGCTCCTTGCGTTCAGTTCCGCTCATTTCCTTGTACACACTGCCCAGCGTGATGCGGCCAATGGCGAAATGGCGCGCCTCATCGCGCTGAATGCGCGTCATCAGGTCTTTGATAAAAGGGTCTTTGGTGTAGGCGACCATGCTTTGAAACAGTGACAGCGCAATGCCCTCCACCAGCACTTGCATGCCGAGGTTGGTCATGTCGAGTTTGCTGGTGGTAATGGTGTCTTCCAGCAGGCCTTTGAGCGCCTTGCTCATGGGGTAGCTGATGGGCAGCTTGTTATTCACCAGGCGCCCGAATGCTTCAATATGACGGGCTTCATCGATGATTTGCCCGGCAGCACAGAGGCGAGCCGAGAGGCTTTCTTCTGCCACCGCCAGTTTCGATGCGCAAATCAGGGCAGCCTGTTCACCGTGCAGTACCTGTGACAGGGTCCAGCCTTGCGAGTGATGGCGAATTTCGGCGCGGTTTTTTTCATTCATTTTGTTCCAGACATCGGTGCCGTAGATCAGCAGTGTGCCGTCCGGCATGCCCAGTGGATTGTCCGGGTTGAGCTCGTAGCTCCAATCGATGTCAGTATTGACATCCCACTGGTTGGCCTTGGTTTTCTGATACAGCGCATTCAAGCTGTCATTGCTGAAATCGTAGGTCTGAGACATGTAAGCCTCGACCGAGAAATTCCACTTGATCGGCTCGCCATCATCCAATGTCGGTTTGTGCTCTGTTTGCATGATCACACCTGTACGTGCGTGCATTTCGGTTGAGAGGTGGTGAACGGCTCATGCACAGGAGATGTGTGCACCTGTGCCGCGAAGTAGTCCAGGTCGGGTAAGAACCACTCGGTGATGGCTGGCGTTTGCGCGGTATTCCAGGCTGCGATGTGCAGGAGGTTATCGCCGCCGTCCCACAGGTCGCGGCGAATCTGTTCGGCGCTGATCCAGACCACCGGCGTCTGTAGCTGGCGCGCCCAGAACAAGGCTTCGTTCCATAAATGGGCGCCCATCGTCACGCGTGGATCGAGCAGGTTTTTTGGCAACGCAAGGTCGATGGAAGGCATGCGTACCTGCGCCAGGAGAAGCGTTTGCTCACCGCAGCTGTCCCAAATGTACTGGGCCAGCGTGGACAGCAGGGTGTAGTACTGCTGGTTGTTGACCAGCACAGGCGCGGGATTGTCGTGTGCGTACACACTTCGGCGTGCATAGTCTTGCGTTTCGAGCAGTGGCAGGTTGCGAGCCGAACAAGGGATCGCCAGGTTGTAATCGGGGTTACGCTGCAACAGCAGGGAACAGGTTTGCGCGCTCTTCACATTTCACCTTCCAATGCATAGTGCAGATCAGGCGCGAGGGTTATCTGGGCAATCGAAAAATAGCCGTTCATTGCCAGCGAAGAAACGATGCAATCGCTACCCGTGTGCGCGGAACCCGCGCCCAGCTCCCCCAATAGCGAAAGCCAGGGGTCGCTGCCGAATGAATGGCCAAATCGTTGATAATGGTCGGCGTGCACAGAAGAAGTGTCGAAGCACTTGAACAGCGCGCGGCGCGACATCTCTGGAAAAAACGGTACTGCAATGCCTAGACCTGGCCGGCTTTCGGTGAAACTGCGCAGGTTTCGTCCTAATTGCAGCAGCGCATTAGCCTGGCTTGAAGTGCCGATGACCAGCATGTTTTTGGCCTCTGGAATCACGTCAATCACTAACGTGCAGATGCCAAAACCGGAATTCCCCCAGCGGTTGTTGCCTAACCAGTAAGTAAAATTGTGGATATCGGTATCGACAATCTGCAGTAACAGCCTGCGACGACCGCTGAACTGAGCCTTCCCCTGGATATATCGCAGGATGAAACCCCAGCCCGTGCATTCATAGGCGTTGGTGACCCAGTCAGGACGGCGCCCATACTGGGTGGCTATCGCCTCCTGGAAATAGCCTGCATGTGGCGAACCGTCTGCCAAAAATTGTGACAGCACGGTAGAGCTCACCACGTAATCGTCGATAGGGCCTGCGTCGCTTGCATAGCGGCAAGCCTCATCGCCTACCCGCTGCCCCAATGCCAACGCTGCATCCTCCAGGCTGACCTGGTGCGATACAAAGGGCGTTTCTGTGCGTCGGTAAGCTAGCGTATGGACCCTGAAAGCCGGAACGGTGCCAAGCGACGGCGTTGATGCAAAGGGCTGCGAGTTCGACATGTTGAGCTTCTGGTATGAGGGTGGCTGGCGATCAGGCGACTTGTTGCTGCTGCAACTGCGAGTCGATTTGCTCCAGGGTGGTGTACTGCGTGATATTGAGTTGTTCAGGGTCAATCGATCCGTAGAGCTGTTCGCAATAGACGATCAGCTCAACCACGTTGAGTGAATCGATACCCAGTTCGCCCAAACCGACATGGGTATCGACGGATTCGATATTGAGAATCTTGGCGGCTTCTTTCTTCAGAAGTTCCAGCGTGTTGAGGGTTTCAGTCGTCATTGGTGCATCTCCTGGGGTTAAAGCGGATTAAAGTGAGTCGGATACGGGCTTGGTTACGCGCATGCTTGCGCGCAATTCGTGATAACAGCGGTAAGAGCTGCCTTCCATTTTGGTAAACGCCAACAGGTCACGCTGGTCGAGAAAACTCGGTACGGCAGAGCGGCTGACCAGATGCAAAAGCAATTCATTGGAGGCGAATTTCAGTGCCAGCACGCGGTGCACGTCTTCGCTCTCATAGCGGTCGGACAGCGTCTTGGTACGGGCGGCGGCAGCGATGAAGTCGCGTGACGCGCGTTCGTCGGGTGTCAGTTCGAGGCGGCCCTGACTTGCCAGCCAGTCAACATGGGCCATCAGTGCGCGCACCAGGAAAGGCCGTACCGTCGTCAGGTATTTATTGAGTACCGCAGGGCCGCCCACTTTCAGACGATCTTCCTGGGAAACCTGCACCGTGCCCTTGACGTTCCCCAACTGCACGACATCGCCGAGAAAGGGCTCGCCGCAGAGGGTTCGCTTGAGGGTCTTGTATTGCTCGGGCCAGACCAGGAAGGCTGAAGGGAAAAACGAGCCCGGCGTGCGGGCGGCAACGATTGCCATGCCATCAAGGTTGGCGTACATGCCCCATACCTTGTCGATATGCAGCTTGAAACCATCCCCTTCAGGCTGGGCGACAGTGCGCCAGCTAGTGAGGGTAGGGCCGCCGGCATCACTCATCAGAAAACGCAGGGCGCTGCCCGCATCAATGCTGGCGCGCGCCCGTTCGTATTGATCCGGCGTCAGGAACAGCGAAAACAAATGGGCGAAGTTCTGCATGAACGATCGGTAGTGCAACGCCAGACCGTCTTGCTGAATGCGCTCCAGAATATGTTCCAAGTCATGGCTCGGCTGCGACAGGGCCACCGAGGGGCGGTTTAATTGCTCGGCAGGCTCATAGTCTTGCGGTGTCTGCGAAATCAACATATCTGAATCCATCAGTCGCACTGAAGCGCGCGAAATAATATGGATCAAGTGAGCAGGCAGTTCGCCGTATGTCGATAAGCGATGAAGAACCGGTTGTGCACACACATTCAATAATGAATGGCGTGACGAAGCCGTATCCCCACCTTGCGTCAAAGTGTGCATAGTGTGTGATCCAGTATTTGAAAGTTGCAGTGCTTCAGTGTGTCGATGTTATTGGCGTGGTTGTAGATTAACTAACAAGCTGTTCGCGATCGGCCTTGTCTTTGTTGTCCAGTACGGTTTGCAGATAAATAGTTCGGCATTCCAGGCGCTTGAGTTTGTTGCTGGTCGTACGTGGCAAACTTCCGGGTAGCACGAATGTAATGGCGTGGGCACCAAATCCGAACTTCTCACGCAATTGGTTTTGAAGTTGGGTGCGCAGTTCGATAGGGTTATGCTTCGTTTCAAGCTCGATCAGAATCGCCAGGCTCTCGGTTCTCTGTATCTCGTCGTAGATACCGAAGGCCGCTATTGCATTACCCCCGCTGGCCAATAAAGGGTGTGAGGCTATGACGTCTTCAATTTCATGGGGGAAATAATTACTGCCGCGGATAATGATGAGTTCTTTCTTGCGGCCGAGTACAAACAAGTGCTCATCCACTCGATAACCTATATCCCCGGTCGCAAACCAGTCGCCGCTCTGGTAGTGCTCGGTCTGGCCTTCGGCGGGTAAATAGCCGGACATGACCGAAGAACCACGTATGAAAATTTCGCCCACTTCGCGGTCCTTGGCATCGGAACTGTCCAAAGCCCTTACCGCCACTTGCATCCCGTCAATCGGCCGGCCCATCGACAGTACGGTTTCTACCCGCCGACTGTTATCGTCGGCGCGGCGTGCCTGCCAATGATCGATTACCGCGCCGGAGTCGATACGGTCAGGAATCACGTAGGAGAGCGCCTGCTTGTCGTAATCAAAGGTCGTGTTATGCATGGTCACTGCCAGCGTCGATTCCGCCATGCCGTAGCAGGGTTGCAGCGCAGAACGTGAAAGGCCGTGGGGCGAGAATGTCTGTGCAAATTCCCTCAGGCAGGCTTCATCGACCCTTTCGGCGCCGACAAAGATATTGCGCAACTTGCTCAGATCCACCTCTTTCATTGACGCTTCGCGGTAACGGCGAATGCAATACTGCAGGGCGAAAGTCGGCGCCGCCGTGGTGGTTGCGCCAAAGCTGGACATGCGCTTGAGCCAGCCAAGCGGGTTGCGAATAAAACTGGCCGGCTGCATCAATAGCAGCGGTGCCTGGTAATACAGGTTCGACAGTAGCGTCACCAGGCCCATGTCGTGATGCAGCGGCAGCCAGGACGCAGAGGCGTCGCCGCGTTCGACACTGTAGCCAACAACACCGCCGATACCGCGCACATTGGCGATGACATTGCGATGGCTCAGGATGGCGGCCTTGGGGCGACCGGTCGAGCCCGAGGTCAGTTGCACATGATGGCCGCTGTCAGCCTGGCAGCGTTCCACGCGCACTGGAAACCCTGCGCTGGCAGCGAGGCTCACCTCTGCGCTCGTGACCACGCGTACAGGCAGGTTGGAAAGCAAGCGCTGGAGTGCCGGTGTATTGCTTTCGGATGCGATCAGCAGGCGCGGTGCAAACAACTGACAGGCCACATATATCTGATTGCGCGGTGAGTCTGCCATCAATCTTCCAGGCAGCGCGACGGTGCAAGGCAAGGCGCCAATCAACACGCATCCAGTCAGCAGTAACAAGTGATCGATCGATGCCGGCAGGGCAAGAATAACCAGGTCATTACGAACAACCCCCAGTTCAGTCAGGGCTGAAGAGACCGCCAATGCTTGTTGTGCCAACGCTGCATAGGAAATGCTTTTTTCTTCCCCGTTCTCTTCTATAACAGTAATTTGCCGCAGTGCACTTTGCTGTGGATTATCCAAGGCAGACAAAATAGCATCGATCATTGTTTCCAATTTCCGATCTCCGGGAAGTCAATCAAACAAGTCTGTCAAATATTACAAATTCAATACAACGCTCTAGTGAGCATACAAACCTGTAGTGCCCGGTCTGGCGGACTTTATGGGATGGAACAGTGTTTGTAAATCGGTCGGGTGAAAGTTTCATAATCTTTCATGTTCGTTTGTAGTCGGCGCTATTGTCCGGTTCTAAAGCAAGTTTATAGTTGTTTAAGTGTCTAAACACTTGTTACTCGGCGTCGGATGTTTTGTATTTAAGTCGTGCGCGCAGTCGTTTACTTTTGTAGTACGTGTCGACTCTTTAGTTGTGGGCGCGTCTCGAATAAGTCGTTGGTAATGCGGGGTAAACGTGGTCTTCAAGATCGCATATTTCGGCGCTTCCGGCGTATTCTTATAACGGGCGTACTCGTCGTCCAATGAGTACTTTCTCTCCCGGTTTGGTGTTTGCTGCAGTTACGATGCCTGATCTTCGGGTTACACATTTTGTCTAGTGGTGTATTGAATGGCGGCAGTTTCAGGCAAGCCTCAACCGATTATTTCCCGCGCCTGACGTGTCATTGACTACGCTGTACCTGATCGAAATTACAGACGCGCCCTGTCTCGAACCTAATCCCTTCGATACGGTTGGCCTATCAAGGATGTGCAGGAGGCCCCCGGGTTTGTACAAATTCAAAACAGCGTTTCTGCTTCTTGTCCTGTTGTGCTCGGGCAATGGCATGCTTTTGGCCGCCCCTACACTGGCCTCTGTGATCAAGGCCGAGGAATCCGATGGCAAGCCTCCCGTGCTGGTGGATGGCGGGCTGCTGGGTGCCTTGGGTGCGGGGATGGACGAGGTTCAAGGTCAGCTCGGCCTGAGTATGCAGTTGCTGGACGCCTGGCGTTTACGCACCGAGCGGGCGGCAGGTGAAGTAGGACAACTGGTCGAGCAGGCATCCACACATCCTTCATGGAGTGGTGTAGGCGACTTTTTCTTGCTGACGGTTATCTGGTCCGGCGTTTTTTTCGGGTTGATGCTCGCAGGAAGATTGCTGGCGCGTTATTTGTGTACCACGCGTTCGATGGTTGACCGGCCACGCATCCAGACGCTGGTGGGTTATGTGGTGCCCTACATGTTGCCTGCGCTGGTCTCGTTGATGCTGGCCCTGTACGCCAGCCGCATGCTGCAAGACACCTTGGGTCGCTCGTTCGGCCTGACCCTGACCTATGCCGGCAGCGCCGGGGTGTTCTGTGTGGCGCTGGTGCTGTCACTGAGTACCTTGTTTGAAACGGGCCACAAGCGCCGCGCGGTGCAGATTATTCGTCAGTACTCGAAACGTGCGCTGTTCTTGATCGGCTTTTTTTCGGCACTGAGCGACGCAATGAGCAGCCCGCAAATTGCGCGGCAAATCGGCGGCAATATCGCCAGTTGTCTGTCGGTATTCGCCGGCCTGCTGGCGTGCGCCATTCTGGGCTGGCTGGTGGTACGGCTGCGGCGGCCCGTGGCTCACCTGATCCGCAATCGGGCCCTGGCACAACGGCTCGGGCAGCCAGCCTTGCAAGAGTCGTTGCGCATTTTTTCGGTACTCTGGTACTGGCCCGTGCTGCTGATGTTGCTGGTGAGCGCGCGCAATTTACTGGGCGTGGGTGAGGGCAGTGAACGTGCCTTGCGCAGTGCATTGCTGACATCGGGCCTGCTGATCGGCACGGTATTTCTGAGCACGATTCTGCACCATTCGTTTCGGGCGCGAACCCAGCATACAGGGGCCTATAAAGAGCGTTTTATCGGTGTGGTTTACGCATTGCTGCGCATTGCCCTGGCCGTGACCTTTATTGAGTTGCTGGCGAAGATCTGGGGTTTCTCGTTGTTGGCCTTTGCTTCCGACAGCAATACCGGCAAGGTCATCAGTGATTCCCTGGGCCATATCCTGTTGATCCTTCTGGTGACCTGGTTGACCTGGGTGGTCCTCGACACGGCCATTCAACAAGCGCTGGAACCGGCCACCAACCGGCGCGGGAGCCATGAGCCCAGTACGCGAATCAAGACCATTCTGCCGCTGGCGCGCAATGCTATCAAAGTGATTCTGGTGGTGATCTGTACCATCACCACCATGGCCAATCTGGGGGTGAACGTCGCGCCCTTCCTGGCTGGCGCCGGGGTGATAGGCCTGGCCATCGGCTTTGGCTCCCAGCAGTTGGTGCAGGACGTGATTACCGGGCTGTTTATCATTATTGAAGACACCATCTCGGTGGGTGACTGGGTGGTGATCGACTCCGCCCATGCCGGCACCGTCGAGGGGTTGACCATCCGAACCCTGCGCCTTCGCGATTCGAGAGGTTTTGTCCACTCGGTGCCTTTTGGTCAGATCAAGGCCGTCATCAACCATTCCCGGCAGTTTGCCTATGCCTTTTTTTCCGTGCAGTTCACCTATGACACCGATATGGACAAAGCGACGGCCCTGATTCGGGAAGCGGGGAGCCAGATCAGCAGCGATCCTTTGCTCAGCCTGAGCCTGCAGGGTTCGCTGACGATCTTTGGCGTCGACAGCATGAACCTCGATGGCGTGACCATAACCGCGCAGTTCCGAACCATGTCCGGGGCGCAGAACACCGTGAGCCGGGCATTCAATGACCGGCTTAAAAAGCTTGTGGATAAGTCGCCGGATGTTCAATTCGCACAGCATTATCCACAGGGGTTTCTACTGCCCGTGCGGGAGCCGGAACAAACGCTGCCAGCGGACTCCTTGGCGCAACGGTCTACGGTATTACTGACTGATATTCCGCCCAGATCCCAATGAAGGCCTTTTAGCATGAGGCAGTTTGTCAGTGACGGGTGGGCAAGAAACCCGCAAAATGCGGCTATCTTGATTAGGGTCAGCAGCTTTCACGGCTGGTTTTCTGGTATACATCACCGTTCTAAATAGACTGAGCCTGCATACTTTATGCGAATGCGCCTTATGTTATTGGGCGGCGGAAATGCCCTCGGGCAGGCGCTGATTCGTCTGGGTGCCGAGGAAGACATCAATTTCCTAGCCCCGCGCCCGCCGCAAGACGGTTGGGACGCCGCGAGCCTCACGCAACTGCTCGATGACACCCGCCCGGATGCTGTCATCAACCTTGCGTACTACTTCGACTGGTTTCAGGCGCAGACAGTAAGCGAGTCGCGTCTTGCCGCGCAGGAGCGCGCTGTCGAGCGTCTGGCCGAGCTGTGCCAGCACCACAGCATCACCTTGTTGCAACCTTCCAGCTATCGGGTTTTCGATGGCTCGCGTGCGACGGCCTACAGCGAAAAAGACGAACCCGTCCCGCTCGGGTTGCGCGGTCAGGCACTGTGGCGTATCGAACAAAGTGTGCGGGCCATTTGCCCGCAACATGTGCTGCTGCGTTTTGGCTGGTTGCTCGATGACAGCCCGGATGGCACCCTCGGGCGGTTTCTGGCCCAGGCCGAAAAACCGGGTGAGTTGTTGATGGCCGATGATCGACGGGGCAACCCGACGCCGGTGGATGATGCTGCGCGGGTGATTATCTCGGTACTCAAGCAGCTCGATTGCGCGGCGCCGCTGTGGGGCACTTACCACTACGCCGGGCACGAAGCGACAACGCCGCTGGCACTGGGGCAGGCAATCCTGGCCGAGGCCCGTAACCTGCACGAACTGGCAATCGAAGCGCCGACACCCCAGGCGCACGCCGCGCGGCCCGACGCGGCAGAAGAACCCCAGCACGCGGTGCTGGCGTGCAAAAAAATTCTACACACCTTCGGGATCAAGCCTCGCGCCTGGCGTGCGGCGCTCCCCACTTTACTGGACAGGTTTTATCGTCATGGTTGATGCTCCCGTTTTAATCACCGGTGGTGCCGGTTTTATTGGCTCCAACCTGGTAGACGCCTTGTTGGCCAAGGGCTACTCCGTAAGAATTCTCGATGACATGTCCACAGGCAAACGCAGCAACTTGCCAATGGCCAACTCGCGGGTCGAGCTGATTGAAGGTGACGTGGCCGATGCCGCACTGGTTGCCAAAGTCATGGCCGGTTGCAGCGCAGTGGTTCACCTGGCGGCGGTTGCTTCGGTACAAGCCTCGGTAGACGACCCGGTGCGTACTCACCAAAGCAACTTCATCGGCACCCTGAATGTGTGCGAAGCCATGCGCGAAACAGGGATCAAGCGCGTTGTTTTCGCCTCCAGTGCTGCGGTCTACGGCAATAACGGCGAAGGCGAGTCGATTGTCGAAGACACGCCTAAAGCGCCATTGACACCTTATGCCGCCGACAAGTTGTCCAGCGAGTACTACCTGGATTTCTATCGTCGCCAGCACGGTCTGGAGCCGGTGATCTTTCGCTTCTTCAATATCTTTGGCCCGCGCCAGGACCCCTCCTCGCCTTATTCGGGCGTGATCAGCATTTTCAGTGAGCGTGCTGAAAAGGGCCTGCCGATCACCATCTTTGGCGATGGCGAACAAACGCGCGACTTCGTGTATGTGGGTGATCTGGTCAAGATTCTGGTGCAAGCCGTCGAAACCGAGAACGCTGAAGCGGGTGCCGTGAACGTAGGCTTGAACAAGGCCACTACACTCAATCAAATGCTGGCAGCGTTGAGCGAAGTGGTCGGCGAGTTGCCACCGATCAGCCACGGTCCGGCCCGCTCGGGTGATATCCGCCATTCCCGTGCTGACAATAGCCGTTTGTTGCAACGCTTCACCCTCGGTGAAACCACACCAATGAGTGTCGGGCTGGCGCGCCTGCTGGGCCGCTAAGAATCTCCCGCCCACAAAAAAGGCGCCTTTCGAAGGCGCCTTTTTTATGATTGCCGGACTTAGAATTTGTAGCCCAGGCCAACCATGTATACCCATGGGTCCACGTCTACGTTGACCTTGGCACGAGTGCCTGGTGCCACGGCGTTGTTTTCCACAGTGGCGCGGGTGTCGATATCGATATAACGCGCCTGGGCGTTGATCATGATGTTGTCGGTCAGCATGTAGTCAGCACCCAGCTGCCAGGCCATGCCCCAGGAGTTTTTTGCCTTGAAGTTGTCGAACCCTTCGGCGCTGGCACGGCTGCCGACGTGTTCGTCGTAGATCCAGGTGTAGTTGATGCCGGCACCGACGTAAGGCTGGAATGCCGATTTGGTATCCAGTGGGTAGTACACAACGCTCAGGGTTGGCGGCAAGTGTTTGAGGCTACCCAGTTTGCCGTTGGCGGCTGCCAGGCCAGTACCCTTGAGTTTCACGTCATGCTCAAACGGTGTGGCTGCCAGCAATTCGATACCCACATGGTCGGTGATCATGTAAGCGAAGTTCAGACCCAGTTGCGTGTCGCTGCTCATGGTCGCCTTGCCACCCAGATCAGCACCTGCCAACGGGCCTTGATCAACCTTGACGCTGGAGCTGTCGGCTTTCGGGTTTACCGTGATAGCACCGGCACGCACGATGATGTCGCCTTCCGTGTGCGCGTGGGCAAGAGGGGCGACGACGGCGAGCGCAAGGGCGGCTGCGCTGAGCAAAGACTTGTGCATGGGAGCTCCATTTGGATATTTAAAATTTATATAACCAATGGTAATGAGCGCCCAGGCCTGTTCAGTTGACCCAGCTCAATGAAAGCGTGAAGTTGTGAAAAATTCGTTAATTGCCTAGAGCCCCTTACCCCAACCCTCTCCCGGAGGGAGAGGGAGCTGATGGGTGGCGTTGCGCAAACCTGCTTTTGCTTTCAGTCCCTTCTCCCACTGGGAGAGGGCTAGGGTGAGGGGCCTTTGGGGTTACTCCGGCAATTCATACACCACGATCCGCTGCGCATCCATCTGATACCCCGCATCCGCCAGTTCGCTAGTGCTGGCCTTGACCTGCAGCGCGCCCACGATCCAGTACGGCTGGTACAACTCGTCGAGTTTGACCCCTTCCTTGCTGGTCACGTGCACGATCTGGTTCGACGGCGGTGGCGGTACATGGATGCAGGCACCGAAGTACGGCACCAGCAAAAAGTCCGTGGTGCGCCCGTCTTCGCTGACTTCAAGGGGCACGATATACCCCGGCAGGCGAATCAACTGACCATCCAGCGCCGGGACCACCGGCGCATTGGGCAAGTCCTGCCTGGCTGCCGGGGCGGCTTCCATATTGCCCATCTGCGAGAGGTCATGCAGGGGCGTCATGTCCGGTGCTTCAGGCGGCGCATCCGCCGGGATCATTTCCGACCAGGTCAGCTCTTTCGGTTCGGCCGCCCACAGCGGCGTCGCAACCAGCAGTAACAGTGCCAGCAGCACGCGAGACATTGCAGACCTTTTCATAAATGTAAGCTCATAAACGAATGGACAGACCATCTGCCAGCGATTGTCGGTAGGCGCGCCAGGCAGGCACGCAGCCCATCAACAGGGCCGCTGCCAGAATACCGCCGAGCAGCGTCCATTCATATTCACTTGGCCACGCCAGTGGCAAATACAACCCGTAGTTCGATTGCACATAGCCTTGCGCGACGGCAATGCACACATACAACAGACCGACACCGGCGATCACTCCGGCGAGTGCCAGAGCCAGTGCTTCGAACACCAGTAACGTGGCGATATGCCAAGGGCGGGCGCCCACGGAGCGCAAGATCGCCATCTCGCGGCGCCGCTCATTGAGGCTGGTCAAGATTGCGGTGAGCATGCCGATCAGTCCGGTCAGTACCACAAACAGCGACACCACAAACAACGCTTTTTCAGCAGTGCTCATCAAGCTCCAGAGTTCCTGCAGGGCTACGCCGGGCAAAATCGCCATCATCGGCTCACCGCGAAAATCGTTGATCTCCCGTTGCAGGGCAAAAGTCGAAATTTTGCTGTTCAGGCCCAGCATGAACGCAGTGATGGCCTGGGGGGTTAGGTCCATATTGCGGGCCTGGTCAGCGCTGATACGCCCGGCACCGTGGGCGGGCACGCCGTTATGCCAGTCGATATGGATTGCTTCCATACCGCCCAGGCTGATATGCAGCGTGCGGTCCACCGGGGTACCGGTGCGCGCGAGAATGCCAACCACGGTGAACGGTTTGTCGTCGTGCTTGACCAGGCTGATCGCCGCCACGCCATGAGCCAGCACCAGTTTGTCGCCCAGTTTGTAATGCAGGGCATCGGCGACTTCGGCACCCAGTACCACTTCGAACGGATCGGTGGCAAAAGGACGGCCGCTGGCCAGTTTCAGGTTTTGCTTGTGGCCGTACTGGTAGTGCTCGAAGTACGCCTCGCTGGTGCCCATCACCCGATAGCCGCGGTGCGAGTCGCCCAGGGACATGGGGATGGCCCATTTCACTTTCGGGTTGTTGGCGAAATGTTCAAAGCTGTCCCAACGAATATTGTTGGTGGCATTGCCGATGCGAAACACCGAATACAGCAGCAGATTGACCGAGCCCGAGCGAGCACCCACGATCAGGTCGGTGCCGCTGATGGTACTGGCGAAGCTGGCGCGGGCTTCGGTGCGGACCCGCTCCACGGCCAGCAGCAGGCACACCGACAGGGCAATGGCGAAGGCGGTCAGCAGTGCGGTAAAGCGGCGGTTGGCCAGGCTGGCCAACGCTAGACGAAACAGATACATCTCAGACCTCTACCGACAGGGCGGCGCGATTGAGTTCAGACAACGACAGGTTACGGTCGAACAGAGGGGCCAGGCTTTGATCGTGGCTGACAAACAACAGGCTGGCACCCGCTTCACGGCATTCGGCAAACAGCAGCTGGATAAAGGCTTCGCGAGCGTCCGCGTCCAGCGCTGATGTGGGCTCGTCGGCAATCACCAGTTCGGGCTGACCGATCAGTGCGCGGGCGGCGGCAACACGCTGCTGCTGGCCGATGGATAACGAGTCTGCACGTCGCTCCAGCAGGGCCGGATCTTTAAGGCCCAGATGGGCCAGCAGGGTTTGCGCGGCGTTATCCACACTGCCGTGGCGTTGCACGGCGCGGCTGGCACGCAGTTTGGAAAAGTGGCAAGGCAGCTCGACGTTCTCGCGAACCGACAAAAATGGCAGCAAATTGAATTGCTGGAAGATATAGCCCGTGTGGTCAACCCGAAAACGGTCACGGGCCCCGGAGCCCAGCTCTCCCAGCTCCTGGCCGAGCAAGCGGATGCTGCCGCTGTTGGCTTTTTGCACGCCGCCAAGCAACCCCAGCAAAGTGGTTTTGCCACTGCCACTGGGGCCTTTGAGGAACAGGGTTTCACCTGCTTGCAGGCGAAACGCCGGAATATCCAGTAGCACGGGGTGCCCCGGCCAGCTGAAACTCAGGTCGCTCAGTTCGATTAGTGCTTGGGTCATTGGGGGAGGAGATCGCCTGGGAGTTGGTGGAAGTCTTTCTGTGGGAGCTGTTTAAAACTTCAGCACAGGTGCCTTGGCTGTCACTTCCACGGCTTGCTGACCGCTCGGGCCGATCAGTTGTACCTTGAATTTATGGGTGCCGGGGAATGTCTTGAAAAACTGCGCCAGATCCAGCGCTTTCAAAGCGTCCGGCGTGCTGCAGGTAAACGCATAGTGGGCTTCGATATCGCTGTGGTGGTGCTCGCCCTTGGCGCTGCCTTCTTCCGGCGCCGGGTCGAACAGCGGGCTTTTCAGTTCCTGCGCTTCAGCTGTGCAACCGGCGGCCTTGGGGATGCTGAACAGCACCAGTGGGTCTTCCAGTTGTTTGCGTACCGAGCTGACTTTGGCCTTGTCAGCATCAGTGGTAGCAACGTGTTCAAAGCCCACCAGGTTCATCGACGGGCCATCCAGGTCCAGTTCCAGGGTCTGGCCGTCGAGCGCGACATTCAAGCTGCCTACGCCATGTTCATGGGGCGCCAGGCTGCTGTGTTCATGGTCGTGATCATGATCGTCGGCGGCGTGAGCCATCGCCAGCGGCAACAAGGCAAACGGCAAAGCAAGAAGCAAACGGCGCATGGGAGCACTCCAGCAGAAATGTGAAAATATTGTTATGTGATCTTATAACAACTGTTGCGAGAGTTTGCCCGTGTGCTTGGCGTTACGCAAGGCGCGTGGGAGCATGGCTGCAAGAAAATTGAGGAGCACGACGATGGTGCGCATTCGCGGAACGATAGGCGACTGGCCGGTGGATTTGACGGTGGAGCTGGATGAGAGCGACTGGATAAAGCTGGGCGCGCAACTGCACGTCAGTGAGGCACCGATCAGCCAGCCGCCCGCAAAACCTGCGAATCAGGATGATGCCGTGTGGGAAGCCACCAAGGATTTGCTGCGCAAGGCTGGACAGATCAGCGGGCCTGAATTGCTGGGGCAGCTTGAAGCGCTGACCGGTAGCACGGGCGCAGGCAAACGCTTGTTGGTGCGCCTGCGCCATTGTGCCGAGGTGAAAGTGGTTAGCGGTGCTGATTCGCCGATTTACAGCTGGGTTGAGTAGAACAATCGGCACAACACCCAGTGGGAGCGGGCTTGCTCGCGATGGCGTCACGGCAATTTGACTGTAAAACCGCAGCGCCTGAATCGCGAGCAAGCCCGCTCCCACAGTGAGGGTCAGTACAGCGCAGCAAACAGCTTGCGGCGGTAGGTGGTGACCAGCGGGTGATCATTGCCCAGCAGGTCGAACACCTGCAGCAGGGTCTTGTGGGTGATGCCTTCGTTGTAGCTGCGGTTGCGGGTGAACAGTTTCAGTAGCCCGTCCAGTGCGCCTTCATATTGCTGGCGTGCCAGTTGCTGGATTGCCAGTTGATACGCCGCTTCGTCGTCCTGCGGGTTTTGTGCCACGCGGGTCTTCAGGTCAGCCACATCCGGCAAGTCCGCCGCCTGGCGCAAGAACGTCAGTTGCGCCTTGGCGCCCGCCAGCTCGGCCTTGTGCTCGTCGCTCTTGACCGCATCCAGCACCGCTTGTGCTTCAGTCAGCTCGCCACGTTCAGCCAGGCAGCGGCCATACAGGATCAGCGCTTTGGCGTTGCTGTTGTCTTCAGTCAGGATGCTTTTGAGCAAGGCTTCAGCATCGGCAAAACGGCTTTCGGCAAACAGCGCCTGGGCTTGAACCAGCGGGTCTTCAACCGCAGCTTCGGGCATCACCACATGGGGCGCGAGCATGGCACGGATCGCTGATTCCGGCTGGGCTTCCTGGAAACCGTCGACCACCTTGCCGTCCTTGAACAGCACCACGGTGGGCAAGGTCTGAATGCCAATGCGGCCAACAATATCCTGCTCGACATCACAGTTGACCTTGGCCAGCAGCAGTTCGCCCTGATAGTCCTCGGCAATTTGCTCCAGGATCGGCAGCATCACCTTGCAGGGAGCGCACCACTCGGCCCAGAAATCCACCAGTACGGGTTGGTCGAATGAGGCCTGGACCACCAGCCTGTCGAAGTCAGTGGAGGTCACGTCGAAGCTGTAAGAAGGCGTAGGCTGATTCATTTCGTGTCTCGAAGCAGGTAAATAAGAGCAACTATAAAGGCTGGGCGCAGTGGCTGAAAGGCACAGGCTCGCGTTGTGCGTGATACAGGCTGACGTTGCGAAATTCGTGGGGCTCGGCCAGGTCGGGCAGGGTCAGGGCCTTGAGCATGGCCAGTTGCCGATAAAGCGGGTGCTTGAAGTCGCGTACGCGGGAATCGGCTACCAGGGTCTGCTGGCCGCGGCTAGGGAACTGATCCAGCAGCGGCAGGTTTTCGCGGTCGTAGAGCACATCAGCCACCAGGATCAGATCGAACCGGTCTGCCTCGGCAAAAAAGTCGCTGGAGTAGCCCAGCGCGACATCGTTGAGCTGGGCATTGGCCCTGCAGGCCGCCAGTGCCAGCGGGTCAAGGTCACAGGCCACCACTTCCAGCGCCCCGGCCCTGGCTGCTGCAATCGCTGCAACGCCCGAACCGGCACCAAAATCCAGAACGCGCTTGCCCTTGACCCACTGCGGTTGCTCGGCCAGAAAGCGTGCGAGCGCCAGCCCGCTGGCCCAGCAAAAGGCCCAGTAGGGAGGTTCGTAGAGAATGCGCCGGGTTTCGTCGGGGGTGAAGGCGCGATCCATATTGTGGGCATCGATCAACCAGAGTTTGAGCGCGGTGCCGGGCAAGTCGGTCGCCACCAGCCGCGCATCACCCAGCAACTCGCTCAACGACTGCTGCAGGCCAAACGGTATATTCATGGTGCTTTGACGAAGGCCAGGGTACCCAGCGCCTGCGTGGTGGGCTGGTTGATGATCCGCGAAGGCAGATGCAGGATCAATTGCCCGGACTGGCTGGCGCGGCCGCGCAGCTCGACCCGCATCCCGGTCGGGAAGGCTTGCGGGTTGAAGCGCAGCTTGAAGGGCAGCGCCTGGCTGTTGCCGAGGATCTTGCTGCTGGCCATCAAGCCCTGGGGGCGGCCACGATCGTCAACGATCAGCATGGCCAGCTCGACCTCGGCGCCTGCCGGCACCCCGGTCAGCACTCCGCTCAACTCGCGCTGATATGACGGCAGCGGGCCAAGGTCAGCCGGGGCATCGGTTTTTGGCTGCGTCAGCACTTGGGGCTGTGCCGATTTTGGCGACTCACTGCTACAAGCGACCAGCAAACTGGCAAGGCACAGCAAAACAAGCGTTCGTAGCGGCATACACGGCTCCAGCGGCAGGTCAGTCGGTGTATCAGATTGTGTAAAAGATAGTAGCCCGTCTGTATACCGTAAAGCCTATGGCTTGTCTTGCCAGTGGGATGCGCTAACATGGCGCTCCCCATTTTTGTTGGCTGCCACCATGCACTGTCCCTTCTGCGGTGCCAACGACACTAAAGTCATCGACTCGCGTCTGGTCGCCGAGGGCGATCAGGTGCGTCGCCGGCGCGAATGCCTGGCCTGTGGTGAGCGTTTCACCACCTTTGAAACAGCCGAGTTGGTACTACCCCGCCTGATCAAGCAAGACGGCAGCCGTCAGCCCTTTGACGAAGAAAAACTGCGCGCCGGCATGCAGCGCGCGCTGGAAAAGCGCCCGGTGAGTGTCGAGCGCCTTGAAGCTGCGCTCGCCCGGATCAAGCACAAGCTGCGCGCCACTGGCGAACGCGAAGTCAAATCGCTGGTTGTTGGTGAACTGGTCATGGGCGAGCTGCAAAAGCTCGACGAAGTGGCCTATATCCGCTTTGCCTCGGTCTATCGACGTTTCCAGGACTTGAACGAGTTCCGCGAAGAGATCGACCGTCTTGCCCGTGAGCCTTCCAAAGAATGATCCAGTCCACAGAACAATCGATTTTAGACACCCATTACATGGCGCGGGCCATCGAGCTGGCGCGCAACGGGCTGTACACCACCCACCCCAACCCCCGTGTCGGTTGCGTCATCGTACGTGACGGGCAGATCGTCGGCGAAGGCTGGCATGTGCGCACCGGCGAGCCCCATGCCGAAGTCCACGCCTTGCGCGCGGCCGGCGAGCTGGCGCGGGGCGCCACGGCCTATGTCACCCTTGAGCCGTGCAGCCACCATGGGCACACCCCACCGTGCGCCGAAGGGCTGATTAGCGCAGGTGTGGCGCGTGTGGTTGCAGCCATGCAGGACCCCAACCCGGAAGTTGCCGGGCGTGGCCTCAAGCGTTTGGCCGATGCCGGTATTGAAGTGCGCAGTGGTGTGCTGGAAGCCGATGCCCGGGCGTTGAACCCTGGTTTTCTCAAGCGCATGGAACACGGCCTGCCGTTTGTACGGGTCAAAATGGCCATGAGCCTTGATGGCCGCACCGCGATGGCCAACGGCGAAAGCCAGTGGATCACCGGGCCAGAAGCGCGCTCGGCGGTGCAGCGCTTGCGGGCCCAGGCCAGTGTGGTGCTGACGGGTGCGGATACCGTGCTGGCCGATGGCGCCCGCCTGACCGTGCGCGGCCCTGAACTGGGCCTGAGCCCCGAGCTGACCGCGCTGGCGCTCAGTCGTCCGCCGTTGCGGGTGTTGATCGACGGGCGTTTGCGGGTGCCGCTGGATGCACCGTTCTTCAAGGCCGGGCCAGCGCTGGTTGCCACCTGCGTGCCGCCTGCCGAGCAATACCGTACCGGGCCCGAGTGCCTGGTGATCCACGGCGCCAATGGCCAGGTCGACCTGCGCAAGTTGTTGCAGGCGCTGGCCGCCCGCGGCGTCAACGAAGTGCTGGTGGAGGCCGGGCCGCGTCTGGCGGGGGCTTTTGCCGAGCAGGGGTTGGTGGATGAATACCAGATATTTGTCGCGGCCAAGTTTTTGGGCTCTACGGCGCGGCCATTACTGGAGCTGCCGCTGACCCATATGAGCGAAGCGCCATTGCTCAAAATTACCGACATGCGCGCGGTAGGCGATGACTGGCGAGTCACTGCCATACCTGTGCCGTCAGCGAGCGTATAATTCTCAGCCTTCGTGTTACGCAGGCTTTGTTCTCAAGGGGAACGCCATGTTTACCGGCATCATTGAATCCATCGGCAGCATCCGTGCATTGACCCCCAAGGGCGGTGATGTGCGAGTTTCCATCGACACCGGCAAGCTCGACCTGAGCGACGTCAAACTCGGCGACAGTATCGCCATCAATGGCGTGTGCCTGACCGCCGTTGAGCTGTCGGGCAACGGCTTTGCCGCTGACGTCAGCCGCGAGACCCTCGATTGCACCGCGTTCAACGACTTGAAAAGCGGCAGCCGGGTCAACCTGGAAAAGGCCCTGACCCCGACCACGCGCCTGGGCGGTCATCTGGTCAGCGGCCACGTTGATGGCGTGGGCGAGGTGATCTCCCGTGAGGAGAACGCCCGTGCCATCGAGTTCCGCATCCGTGCACCCAAAGAACTGGCCAAGTACATTGCCCATAAAGGCTCGATCACGGTCGACGGCACCAGCCTGACGGTGAACGCGGTCAATGGCGCCGAGTTCTCGCTGACCATCATTCCGCACACCCTGAGCGAAACCATCATGGGGGACTACCGTCCGGGTCGCCGGGTCAACCTCGAGGTCGATTTGCTGGCGCGCTACCTTGAGCGTTTGCTGCTGGGTGACAAAGCTGCCGAGCCGACCTCGGGTGGCATCAGCGAAAGTTTTCTGGCCGCCAACGGCTTTCTCAAATCCTGACGTAAGGGGGTGCCGCGTGGCGCTCAACAGCATCGAAGAACTGGTTGAAGATATCCGCCAAGGCAAGATGGTCATCCTTATGGATGACGAAGACCGCGAGAACGAAGGCGACCTGATCATGGCCGCCGAGTGTTGTCAGGCCGAGCACATCAACTTTATGGCGCGCTTTGCCCGTGGCCTGATCTGCATGCCGATGAGCCGCGAGCGTTGCGAACTGCTCAAGCTGCCGTTGATGGCACCGCGCAACGGTTCCGGTTTTGGCACCAAGTTCACGGTCTCGATCGAAGCGGCCACCGGCGTCACTACCGGCATCTCTGCCGCTGACCGCGCGCGCACCGTGCAAGCAGCGGCCGCCAAGGACGCCAAAGCCGAAGACATCGTCAGCCCGGGCCATATCTTCCCGTTGATGGCTCAAGCCGGTGGCACCCTGGCCCGCGCCGGCCACACTGAAGCCGCCTGTGATCTGGCGCGCATGGCCGGGTTCGAGCCAAGCGGAGTGATCTGCGAAGTGATGAACGACGATGGCACCATGGCCCGTCGTCCTGAACTGGAAGCTTTCGCGGCCGAGCACGGCATCAAGATCGGCACCATTGCCGACCTGATCCACTACCGCATGATTCACGAACGTACCGTTCAGCGGATTGCCGAGCAGCCACTGGACAGCGAACTGGGCCAATTCAATTTGGTGACCTATCGTGATTCAGTGGAAGGCGATGTGCATATGGCACTGACCCTGGGCAAGATCTGCGCCGAAGAACCGACCCTGGTGCGCGTGCATAACATGGACCCGCTGCGCGACCTGCTGATGGTCAAGCAGCCCGGCCGCTGGAGCCTGCGCGCCGCCATGAGCGCGGTGGCTGAGGCCGGCAGCGGTGTGGTGCTGTTGCTCGGTCACCCCCTGGATGGCGATGTATTGCTGGCCAATATCCGCGAAACGGCAGACCACGCGCCGGTGAAAAAACCGACCACCTACAGCATCGTCGGTGCCGGTTCGCAGATCCTGCGTGACCTCGGTGTACGCAAAATGCGCCTGATGAGTTCACCAATGAAGTTCAATGCCATATCCGGTTTCGATCTGGAAGTTGTAGAATACGTGCCCTCCGAATAAAGACCGGTCGTGTCCAGTCCGAATTCGTGGCCCAATATCCTAAAGAGCGCATGCAAATGCGCTCTGGCTCTTTAATACGAGACATACCGAATGACCCTGAAGACCATCGAAGGTACCTTCATCGCCCCCAAAGGTCGCTACGCACTCGTAGTTGGCCGTTTCAACAGCTTCGTCGTCGAAAGCCTGGTGAGTGGTGCCGTTGATGCCCTGGTTCGCCACGGTGTGAACGAAAGCGACATCACCATCATCCGCGCACCTGGCGCGTTTGAAATCCCGCTGGTCGCGCAAAAAGTTGCCCAGCGCAACGAATTCGCCGCCATCATCGCCCTGGGCGCCGTGATTCGTGGCGGTACTCCGCATTTCGAATACGTTGCTGGCGAGTGCACCAAGGGCTTGTCCCAAGTGTCCATGCAGTTCGGCGTACCGGTTGCCTTCGGCGTGCTGACCGTTGACTCGATTGAACAAGCCATCGAGCGCTCGGGCACCAAAGCTGGCAACAAAGGCGCAGAAGCTGCCTTGTCCGCCCTTGAAATGGTTAGCCTGTTGGCACAGTTGGAGGCCAAGTGATTTCCGACGAAAGCGATCGTTTCAACCCGCGCGAGCCGAAACCTGCGGACGCTGGCAAGCCTTCCAAGAGCGCCAAGCGCCGTGAAGCGCGTCAACTCGCAACTCAGGCCCTGTACCAATGGCACATGGCCAAGCAGTCGCTGAACGAAATCGAAGCGCAATTCCGCGTCGATAACGACTTCTCCGACGTTGATGCTGCCTACTTCCGTGAAATCCTGCACGGCGTGCCTGCGCACAAAGGCGAGATCGATGCTGCCCTGGTTCCGTGCCTGGACATCACCATCGAAGAACTCGATCCGGTTGAGCTGTCTGTTCTGCGCCTGTCCACCTGGGAGCTGATCAAGCGTGTCGACGTGCCTTACCGCGTTGTGATCAACGAAGGCATCGAGCTGGCGAAAGTGTTCGGCTCCACCGACGGCCACAAGTTCGTCAACGGTGTGCTCGACAAATTGGCGCCACGCCTGCGTGAAGCTGAAGTAAAGGCTTACAAGCGCTAAACCGCGCTGTCGGCCATGGGCGAGTTTGATCTGATCCGCAACTTCTTCGCTGCCGCGCCCTGTGCGCAGGGCGGCGAGGGTGTTGCCCTGGGTATTGGCGACGACTGCGCCCTGCTGGATGTTCCCTTCGGGGAACAGCTGGCGATTTCCACCGACACCCTGGTAGCCGGGGTGCACTTCGCAGATCCCTGCGACCCTTTCCTGCTCGGTCAGCGTTCGCTGGCGGTGGCGGCCAGTGATTTGGCGGCCATGGGCGCAACTCCTGTCGCATTTACCCTTGCCCTGACCCTGCCGACGTTTGACGCCGACTGGCTGCAAACCTATGCCCGTGGTTTGAACCTGATGGCCCAGACCTGTGGCCTGCGCCTTATCGGTGGCGACACCACGCGCGGGCCATTGTGTCTGACCCTTACAGTTTTCGGGCGAGTGCCCACGGGCCATGCCCTGACCCGCAGCGGCGCGCGCCCCGGTGACCTGCTGTGTGTGGGTGGCGAGCTGGGCAATGCGGCCGGGGCGTTGCCGTTGGTGCTGGGGCAGCGCACCGCGGTATCGATGATAGGCGAACCGTTGCTGGCCCATTACTGGTCGCCACAACCGCAGTTGGCGCTGGGCCAGGCCCTGCGTGGTAAAGCCACCTCGGCGCTGGATATTTCCGATGGCCTGCTGGCCGATTGCGGGCATATCGCGGCGGCGTCGAAGGTGGGGCTGGCGATTGAACTCGACCGGGTGCCGGTCTCGCTGGCGCTGGAAGAGTTCCTGGGCGAGGCGGGAGCGCAACAGGCAGCGTTGAGCGGCGGTGATGACTATGTACTGGCGTTTACCTTGCCTGAGGTTGAGGTGCCGACCCTGCTGGCCGATGGCTGGCCTATCCATGTGATTGGTCGCGTGGTTGAAGGGCAGGGCGTCACGCTGCTGGATGACGAAGGCCTGGACATTACTCCGGCAGTCCACGGCTATCAGCATTTTCGTGCGTGACCCTGTGGGAGCGGGCTTGCTCGCGATGGCAGCGCCACGTTCAGCCTGATACACCGCATCGCCTGTTTCGCGAGCAAGCCCGCTCCCACGGGGCCTGTGTAGCGTAAGTCATCAAACTTTTAGATATTTATCCTCGGTAATTCAGCCTAAGCGTCTGTAGGAACCTCCTGTTACAATGTCGCCTCTGCGAATTTCCAGTACTCAAACTGATCAGGAGCACACGGTGCCTGTCGTTTTCGTTGCCGCTTGCAAATTACCCACCCCCTTTGCCGAGTTCACTATGCATGGCTTCCTTGAGAAGGCCACGGGTCGTGAACACGTTGTGCTCAGTTTGGGCGACGTTACAGACGGTGCGCCGGTTCTGGGGCGTGTGCATTCCGAATGCCTGACCGGTGACGCCCTGTTCAGCCAGCGCTGCGACTGCGGCTCGCAGCTTGAAGCCGCCTTGCAAGCCATTGCCCGCGAAGGTCGTGGCGTATTGCTGTACCTGCGTCAGGAAGGCCGTGGCATCGGTTTGCTCAACAAAATCCGTGCCTACGAGTTGCAAGATGGCGGCGCCGATACCGTTGAAGCCAACGAGCGCCTCGGCTTTGCCGCCGACCAGCGCGATTACGCCATTTGCCTGCCGATGCTGGAGCACGTAGGCGTGCATTCGCTGCGCCTGATGACCAACAATCCGCGCAAGGTCAAAGCCCTGACTGACATGGGCATCACCGTGGCCGAGCGTGTGCCGCTGCACACCGGGCACAACCCGCACAACAAGCTGTACCTGGCGACCAAAGCCAACAAGCTAGGGCACATGATGGGTAACCAGCATCAGAGCGAGGCTGACCCGGCATGACCCGTGGCCAGCGTCGTCGGCGCCTGAGTTTCAGTTGGTGGCAACAGCTGCTGCTGACCCTGCTGCCTCTGGTGCTGGTCTGCTGGTTTTTCGGCAGCGCCGAGCCGTTGCTGCCTGAGCTGGCAATGCCGTTATTTATTGCGGGCGTGGCTTCGATGTTCGTCACCCTGCGCACGTTCGGGCCTTACAAACATGGCCTGATCAATCTGCAGAAAGCCCTCGACACCCCACAGGAACCTGCAGCCTGGGATGAGCTGGCGCGTGCACGTCAGCGGTCCCTGCTAGCGGCGGGGCTGCCCACCTGGATTGCCACGCTGGCGGTGTTTGTCGGGCTTGAAGGCGTACCGCTATTGCTGCTGGTACTGTCAACGCTGGTGCTGTTTTACCTCTATCGCGTCCCCCGCCAGGTAGGCTGATGCGCGTCTGGCTGGCAGCTCTGTTGCTGACTGTCAGCTTTTCTGCCCAGGCTGTCAGCCGCGTGGTGAGCCTGTCACCGTCCCTTTCTGAAATGGTTGTCGAACTCGGCGCCGCCGATTTGCTGGTGGGGCGTCTGGAAGCAGGGGAGCCGTTACCTGAGCTTGCCGACGTGCCTTCTGTGGGCCGCTACGGGCAACTGGACATGGAGCGTCTGCTCAGCCTGCAACCCGACCTGCTTTTGCTTTGGCCAGGCAGTGTGGGTGTTGCCCAGCGCGAGCAATTGCGTAACCTGAATATCCCCACCTTCACCGCCGAACCGGCAAGCCTCGATCAACTGGCCGATCAGGTTGAAGCCCTGGCCATCGCCCTGGGTCGCCCGCAGCGTGGAAGGGAGCTGGCAACGCAACTGCGCCAACGTCTGGCACAACTGCGTGAACAGTACCGGACTGACGTGCCTGTGCGGGTGTTTTATCAGGTGTGGGATCAGCCGCTGTACACCATCGGCGGCGGGCAAATCATCAGTGATGCGCTGGCAGTGTGCGGAGCAAGCAATGTGTTTGACCACCTCAAACTGCCGGCGCCGCAGGTTGGTATAGAGTCTGTGTTACAGCGTAATCCTGAGGTGATTATCGCCGGCACCCAGGCGCAGCTGGATGCCTGGAAAGCCTGGCCGCAGATCGATGCGGTCAAGCATGGGCGTTTGCTGCTATTGGCCGACAAGGGCCTGGAGCGTCCGAGCGGGCAGATGCTGGAAGCGACGGCCAGATTGTGTGAGCAATTACAGAGATAAAAATTATCTGTGGGAGCGGGCTTGCTCGCGATGCAGGTGATGCGCAGTGTCAGGTAAGTCGCGGTGATGCTATCGCGCTCCCACAGGTTTAGAACGTCGGCGTCCAGGTAATTGCCAGCTGCAGCGAGCGCCGTTCTTCGCGGTAGCCATAGTAGTTACCGTCATAGCTGTACAGCGCGCGGGTGAAGCTTTTGTCCAGCAGATTATCGACCTTCAGGTCGAGCCGCACTTCTGAGCTGGCCTGCCAGTTGCCGCGTAATCCCAGCAAGCCATAACCGCCAACGGGCTGCTTGTTGTGTTCATCATTGAAGCTGCTGCTCACCGCTTGCCAGCTGGCGCCGACACCTACCTTGTCAAATTGCCGATCCAGATCCAGGCTCAAGGTACGGCGTGCGCGTCGGCTCAGGGTATGGCCGGTATCACGATCGCGCGGGTCAATAATCGCGATACCCAGGCTGCTCTGCCAGCCGAACCATTCTTGCTGCAACGCGCTTTCGAAACCGGTGATCCGTGCTGCGCCGATGTTCTGCTGAATAAAGTCGGCATCGGCCACAATCGCGTCGCGAATATCGGTGCGATACAGCGAGGTTTCCAGGCGACTGGTCTCACTTAGCTGACTGCGCCATTGCAGCTCGTAGCTTTTTGAGTATTCCGGCTTGAGATCGGGATTGCCGAACTGCGGGTAGTACAAGTCATTGAACGTCGGTGCGCGAAACCCTTCACTGTAAGTCAGCATAACGTCGTTGTCGGCGTTCAGCGGCACCGTCAGGCTGGCGCTCCAGGTGTTGTGGCTGCCAAATTGCTGGTTCTGGTCGTGACGCAGGCCCAGCTCGGTCGAGAAGTACTCGCCGTGGAAGCGGTGCTGAACAAACGCGGCGCGGTTCCAGCGGCTGTCTTCCTCGAAAACGGTGCTGCTGCGTACCCGGTCTTGATAGGCGTCGGCGCCGAGGATCAGGCTGTTTTGATCGTCCAGCGTCAGGTTGTTCTGCCAGTTCAGCGAGTCGCGATAGGTGTTGAAGCTGTAGATCTCGGCGCTGAGTTTGTCCCGGGTTTTTTCACGGTTTTCGCTGTGGCCCAGCTCCAGGCGCGAGTTCCAGCGTTCGTTCAGTTGCGCGTCGATAAAACTGCCGACGCTGCTGATATCAAAATCGCTGTAGAGCTGTTGGCCACTGACAGTCTGGGTCTGCGGGTCCCAGCGCCCGAACGAATTGTCGAGTTCGGTCTTGCCGACGTTTTTCATGGCCGTCAGGCCAATTTCAAGCTCTTGGTTCAGGTAGTGGCTCAGGTTCAGGCTCAGTGACTTGTTGCGATAGGCGTCGTGGTCGCTGTCGCTGGGGAAGGATTCGTGGGTGCGGTTGATCCCGGCGGTTTGTTCCAGGCTGCCACTGAGGTTGTAGCGCGTTTGCCCGTCGCCACCGGAGATGCCCAGGCTGTTTTGCGAGCTGCCATAACTGCCCACTGCACTATGCAGGCGAAGCTGCGGGGCTTGATCGGCACCGCGTCGGGTGAAAATCTGGATTACACCGCCAATCGCATCGCTGCCGTAGATCACCGAGCGCGAGCCGCGCAGCACTTCAACCCGCTCGATCTGATCGATATTGAGGTACTGCAGATTGCTGTCGGCCGAAGTGGCATTGGCCATGCGCTGGCCGTCGACCAGCACCAGGCTTTGCGCCGACTTGGTGCCGCGAATGTAAATCCCCGGCAAACCGCCGCGTCCACCGCTGCGGGCCACTTGTACGCCGGGTACCCGGCCGAGCAAGTCGGTCAGGCTGGTGGGTTGCAGGCGGTCGATATCGTCACGGGTGAACACGCTGTTGGCGCTTGTGCTGTCCGAGCGAGCCTCGACCTGGCGATTGCCGGTGATCAGGGTCTGCGGGAGTTTGAGCGCATCTTCGCGCTCCAGCGGCTCTGCAAGCAAAGGGCAGGCGGGGATAAAACCGAGGATCAGGGCAAGACGAAGGCGTTTCATGGTGTCTCAACAGGGTGTTGGGCGGATCGTAGCAGCTGCCGTAGGAACGAGGCTGCGTCCGGTGGCGTAGCCACCGTAAACCATGCCTCGCGGTGTATCAGTATCACCGAGGGGGGCGGATTTACGATCGCTTCGCAATCGAACGCAGCCTGCGGCAGCTGCTACGAAATCGCGCAGACCAAGTGGCTCAGAGCCCCAGGAGTTCCATGCGCTGACGTACCGAGGCTTCGATACCTGCCGCATCCAGGCCGCATTCGGCCAGCATCTGGCTCGGTTTGGCATGTTCGACGTAAATATCCGGCAAGCCCAGGTGCAGCACAGACTTGAGCACGTTTTCACGGGCCAGGAACTCGCTGACGCCGGCGCCTGCGCCGCCCATGACAGCGTTCTCTTCGATGGTCACCAGCAGCTCATGGCTGGCAGCCATTTCGCGAACCAGCTCTTCATCCATCGGCTTGACGAAGCGCATGTCGACCACGGTGGCGTCGATTTTTTCTGCCACTTGCAGGGCTTCTGCCAGTTGCACGCCGAATACCAGCATGGCGACTTTCGAACCCTGGCGACGAATCACGCCCTTGCCGATTTCCAGCGGCTCGAGGTTTTTTTCGATCACTGCGTTCGGGCCTGTGCCGCGAGGGTAACGCACTGCCGCCGGGCCGTTGTACAGGTGGCCGGTGGTGAGCATTTTGCGCAGTTCGTTCTCATCGCTCGGGGTCATGATAAGCATGCCCGGGATGCAGCGCAGGAACGACAGATCGAAGCTGCCTGCGTGGGTCGGGCCGTCTTCGCCCACCAGGCCGGCACGGTCGATGGCGAACAGCACGTCAAGATTCTGCACCGCGACGTCATGCACCAGCTGGTCGTAACCGCGCTGCAGGAACGTCGAGTAAATTGCCACTACCGGCTTGGAGCCTTCGCAGGCCATGCCGGCAGCAAAGGTCACGGCATGTTGCTCTGCAATCGCCACGTCGAAATAGCGCTTTGGATACCGCTCGCTGAACGCAATCAGATCCGAGCCTTCTTTCATGGCCGGGGTGATGCCCACCAGGCGCTCATCGGCAGCGGCCATGTCGCACAGCCACTCGCCAAACACGGCGGAGTACTTGGGCCCGCTGGGTGCCTTCGGTGCAGCTTTCGGAGCATTGAGCGGTTCGAGCTTGGTGATGGCGTGATAGCCGATCGGGTCCGCTTCGGCCGGAGCGAAGCCCTTGCCTTTTTTGGTGACGATATGCAGAAACTGCGGCCCTTTGAGGTCGCGCATATTGCGCAGCGTCGCGATCAAGGTCGGCAGGTCGTGGCCATCGATCGGGCCGATATAGTTCCAGCCCAACTCTTCGAACAGGGTGCCGGGTACCAGCATGCCCTTGGCGTATTCTTCTGTGCGCCGCGCAATTTCCCACGCACCAGGCAGACGCGAGAGCACCTTTTTGCTGCCTTCGCGCATGCTTGCATAGGTGCGGCTCGACAGGATCTTGGCCAGGTAGTTGGACAAACCACCAACATTGCGCGAGATCGACATGTCGTTGTCGTTGAGGATCACCAGCATGTTGGCGTCGACTTCGGGCGCGTGGTTCAACGCCTCAAACGCCATGCCCGCAGTCAATGCGCCGTCACCGATCACGGCAATCGCCTTGCGCTCGCTTTTTTGCAGGCGGGCGGCAATGGCCATGCCCAGCGCTGCGCTGATCGAGGTGCTGGAGTGGCCGACACCAAAGGTGTCGTACTCGCTCTCGGCACGACGCGGGAAAGCGGCAATGCCGTCTTTCTGACGCAACGTTGCCATCTGCTCGCGACGGCCCGTGAGGATTTTATGCGGATACGCCTGATGGCCCACGTCCCACACCAGCCGGTCGTCCGGGGTGTCGAACACGTAGTGCAACGCGATGGTCAGCTCAATGACACCCAGGCCGGCACCGAAATGCCCGCCCGTCTGGCCGACGGTATAGAGCAATTCCAGGCGCAACTCATCGGCCAGGGTTTCCAGCTCGGCTTCTGCCAGGCGGCGCAGGCCCGCAGGCGTGCCTGCCCGGTCAAGCAGGGGCGTAGTCGGACGGTTGCGGGGAATCTCTTGAAACGTCGTTGGCATCAGGCGAATCGTTATAGGTATAAGAAGAGGCGGCAGTTTACCTTATGGAACGTAAGCTGCCCACGCAGTCTGGCATTCGTTCGTAAGACCTTGGCATTAGAGCTGTCAGAAAACGTTACCGAGGAGCGCCCTTTAGTGGCGTCGCTCAACGATATAACGTGCCAGTTCACGCAGCGGTTCGGCGGCTGCATCAAAATGTCGCAGGGCGTTGAGCGCCTGGTCGCGCAGCTCAAGCGCATAGCCTTTGGCCTGCTCCAGCCCCATCAGGGCGGGGTAGGTCGGTTTGTCCCGTGCTATGTCGGCCCCCTGGCGTTTACCCAGAGTTGCGGTATCGCTTTCAACATCCAGAATGTCGTCCTGAACCTGAAACGCCAGGCCAATGGCCCGTGCATAAACGCTCAGTGCGTGCAGGTTGTCTTCGTTTGCATGACCGCTGGCCAGGGCGCCCAGTTGCACGCTGGCTTCGATCAGGGCGCCGGTCTTGTGCCGGTGCATGTATTCCAGCGCGGCCTGGTCGAGCTTGAGCCCCACCGAACCGAGGTCGATCGCTTGCCCGCCGACCATGCCCGCCGGGCCTGCAGCAAAAGCCAGGGCCGTGACCATGCGCAAACGGGTGTCGGCGTCCAGGTTGCTCAGGCGCGGGTCGAGCAAAGCGCTGAACGCCAGGCTTTGCAGGCCGTCGCCCGCCAGAATGGCGCAGGCTTCGTCGAACGCTTTGTGGGTGGTTGGCTGGCCGCGACGCAGATCGTCATCGTCCATTGCGGGCAAGTCGTCGTGCACCAGCGAATAGGCGTGGATCAATTCCACGGCACAGGCCGCGCCATTGGCTTGCTCAGGTGTACTGCCGAGGGCTTCGCAGGCGGCATAGGCCAGCAGCGGGCGAACCCGTTTGCCGCCATTCATGACGCTGTAGCGCATGGCCTCATAAAGACGGGCCAGCTCGGGAGCCGGAGCGACAAACAGGCTTTCAAGCGCCGCATTGACACGGGCCTGGCTGCTGATCTGGTAAGCATCAATCATTCGGACTGTTCCGCATCAAAAGGCTCTTGTGCCAGCTCACCGTCACGCTCAAGCAGGATCTGTACTTTCTGCTCGGCCTGGGCCAGTGCGCCCTGGCAATCACGGGTCAGGCGGATGCCTTGTTCGAAGGCGGTCAGGGAATCTTCCAGCGACAGCTCGCCATTTTCCAGACGCTCGACCAGTGTTTGCAGGTCAGCGAGTGACTGTTCGAAATCCGGGGAAGCTTTTTTGCGGGCCATGGCGGCATTCTCGGTAGGCGTTAAAACCGGCTGACACTAGCAGACGGCGGGTTTTGGGGCAAATCGACAGGGCGCCCATGTATCCAGGTGAGGGGGTTTTCACTTGTCGCTACTAAACGAGTGGGTGGCAGCCGTACGCAGGTTAGTCGACCGGTGCATCCGGAACCCGGCGCGCCACAAGGGCGCCCTGCGCACGGCCACCATAAAACACAGGCCGTAAAAAGCACCTTGCGGAGGTGTTGCCTTGCGCCGGATTACAGATCGGGCGACTAAACCCGACCGCTGATTTTGCAGCGATGGCCCGAGACTATTTCCCGAGTTTGGCAGGCGTAAGCGAACGGGATTTTTCTCGGAAGTTTCACGAGAATGAAAGCGAAGTGTCGTACGAAAAGACCGAATTTAAAGGCTTATGTTGTGTGCCCTGCCAGCGATTGGATCTGTGCACTGCAGATGTTTCGAGCACGCTGGCGTGGTCACGAGAGAAAAAGCCATGAGTGAAACTCCTGTTGGTTTGAGTGCGCAGCCCGAGGGCTACAGTGACTGGTTGAGCGATCTTAAAGGCCGCATTCATGGCGCCCAGCAGCGCGCCACGTTGGCGGTGAACCGCGAGCTGGTGCTGCTGTACTGGCAAATCGGTCACGACATTTTGACCCGCCAGACACAGCAAGGTTGGGGCACGAAAGTGATTGAGCGTCTGGCGCTGGATCTGCGCGCAGCCTTCCCGCACATGAAAGGTTTCTCGCCACGCAACCTCAAATATATGCGTGCCTTTGCCCAGGCATGGCCTGACACAGCAATTGTGCAAGAGGTGCTTGCACAATTGCCCTGGTATCACCAATTGGCGTTGCTGGACAAACTCCCCGGCCCAGAAACCCGCCGCTGGTATGCGGCCAAGGCCATCGAACACAACTGGTCGCGAAATACGCTGGTCATGCAGATCGAGGGTCGTTTACTGGAGCGCAGTGGCAAGGCCGTGAGCAATTTTGAAAACTTCTTGCCCAAACCCCAGTCCGATTTGGCCCGTGAGTCGTTGAAAGATCCCTACCGTTTCGACTTTCTTGGCCTCGGCGCTGATGCGCACGAGCGAGAGATAGAAACTGCTCTAGTCAGGCATGTCACCGACTTTTTGCTGGAGCTGGGCGCAGGTTTTGCCTTCGTCGGCAAACAAGTGCTTTTGAATGTGGGAGGTGACGAGTTTTTCATCGATCTGCTGTTCTACCACCTCAAGCTGCGCTGCTATGTAGTGGTTGAACTCAAGGCCGGTAAATTCAAACCGGAGCACCTTGGGCAGTTGGGTTTTTATCTGGCCGCCGTGGATGGGCAGGTCAAGGATCCTCAGGACAGCCCCACCATCGGCCTGTTGCTGTGCTCCAGCAAGAACAAGGTGGTGGCCGAGTACGCCTTGCGCGATAACACCCGGCCCATCGGCGTGGCCGAGTACCAGTTGGTAGAGTCACTGCCAGCAGAGTTGCAGACCAGTTTGCCCAGCATCGAACAGATCGAACGCGAACTGGCGGGTGATGGCGTCGCTATCGAGGAGTGTCGAGTGAACGAGGATTATTTCAGGCATTAAAAAGCCGGCTTGTGGCCGGCTTCTCGGGGGCGGGTTTGGCTTATTTTTGGTAAGCCGTACTCGCCTTCAATCGGGACATCCAGCGCGTTGTGGCTGGGTGTGGGGCGTAGCGGCTTTTTGCTGCCTGGCCCTGCATTCCGGCTCGCGTGCCGCGAGGGGGAGTGCACAAGTGCGACGAATCATACTGGGGTTTGAGTACTTTTCCCAGACCTAAGGTTGTTCGTCCAGTTTGTAAGGCACTGGCGGGCGTCGCTGGCTAAGCGTGGACCACCAGAATACCCAGCCCAGTATCCGTATCTGCTGCGCATGGACTTCTGTTGCGTCAAAGACTTCGTCCGGATACTCCAGGCAGTTGTGGCTGCGGATGCGCAGGCCGTTGTTGGGCAGGCGGTAGAGGTATTTGATGCGCAGCATGCCATCCTGCTCGAGCGCGTAGATTTCACCGTCGACGATTTGGGTCAGGCTGCGGTCGATGGCGACTGTGGAACCATCCTGGATCCTGTGCGCCATGCTGTTGCCAATCATGGGTGCGCAAATGGCCTGGTCGGGGCTGACATCCAGGGCCTGCAGGGTCGAGCAACTGAGCCGCACGGTGCAATCAGGGATTTTCACCACATGGGTTTTGCCTGATCCGTCGGGGTGCAAGGTTTCGTTGTAGAAGGGCGCGTCAATATCGCAGGCATTAGCCGGTTTGGGCTGTCCGGTCTGGGCAGGCGATTTTTCATCGTTGCTGCTGACAAGGCCCGGATGCTTGACGCCCTCGCCGGTACGTAGCCAGCGGCTGTTGACGCACAGCAGTTCGGCGATTTCGTCCAGGCGAGCCATCGGAATGCCCCGTTTGAACCAGTTGTTGACGTGCTGCGGCGTAACGCGGCGATTGGCTGCGAAGTCCGAAGCGGTTAAATGGCACTCCCGCAGGAGGGCTTTCAGGCGATCACCGGATGTATTCATGAACACAGAGTCTACGGGCAAGCCAAGCCTGTTTAAATAAACTAAGCGTTCAAAAAAAAACGGTAAAACCAGAAAATTCCTAGACTTGCAGCGATATTTCCTACTGGCATTGACTGGGCATTTTGCGCGCCGTAAACAGGCTGTTTTATTGCGTTTATGCAGGCATAAAAAAACCCCGGCGAGCCGAGGTTTTTTTTAACCGCTTGCTTAGCCTTTATAGGCCGCAACCGATTTGGTGATTTCGGCGCGGGCAGCTTCAGCATCGCCCCAACCTTCGATCTTCACCCATTTGCCTTTTTCGAGATCTTTGTAGTTCTCGAAGAAGTGCTGGATCTGCTGGATCAGCAGGGGTGGCAGGTCGGTGTACTCTTTCACGTCAACGTACAGCTGGGACAGCTTGTCGTGAGGCACTGCAACCACTTTGGCATCGCCGCCGCCGTCGTCAGTCATGTGCAGGATGCCAACCGGGCGAGCACGGATAACCGAACCTGGAGCTACCGGGTAAGGGGTAACCACCAGCACGTCCAGCGGATCACCGTCGTCAGCCAGGGTGTTAGGGATAAAACCGTAGTTGGCCGGGTAGAACATCGGGGTGGCCATGAAGCGGTCAACGAACAGGCAATCGCTGTCTTTGTCGATTTCATATTTGATCGGCGCGTGGTTAGCCGGAATCTCGATAGCGACGTAGATGTCATTCGGCAGGTCTTTGCCAGCCGGAATCTTGCTGTAGCTCATTGGGCGGTGCCCCCGTTAGTAGGCCAGTTTGTTTGGCCGATTTGGCCAAAAAGTGGCGGCGATTATAGGCGTATTCCTATAAGGACGTCACCCTTGGGCGATCAGTGCTGCGCGCGGTATTCGGGGTGTTCGCTTTGCAGCTGCTTGAGGCGTGCCAACGTATCCTGACGATAAAACAGGCTCAGTTGTTGATAGACCAGCGGGTAGGCATGGTTCAACAGGTCGGGTGCGCTGAAAAAGTACTCGCTGGTGACCGCAAAGAACTCCGCCGGGTTTTCGGCGGCATAGGGATCGATAGGCGCGTGGTCGGGGTTGTGGTGGTCGAGGTAGTGATTGAGATGGTCGTAGGCCTGTTGCATGGCCTGGGTCCAGTCACTGACATGCATGCTGCTGTGCAAGGGCGGCATGCCATTCGCGGCACCATTGAGCATGTCCAGCTTGTGCGCCAGTTCGTGGATGACCAGGTTGTAGCCTTCCCAGCCACCGCTGGCCAGAACGCCCGGCCATGCCAGAACGACCGGCCCATGCTGCCAGGCTTCACCGCTGTGATGGCCTTCCCATTCATGCTCTACACCGCTGGAATCGCGATGACGCTGGGGGCTGACGAAGTCGTCGGGATAGAGCACGATTTCGTGAAAGCCCTGGTACCAGTCCAGGTCACCCAGGTTGAGCAGCGGCAATTGCGCCTGAGCGGCCAGCAACAGCCGGCCCTCTTCGGTCAGCTCAACCCCGGGCATGGGGGTGAGGTGCTTGGCTTGCAGAAACAATACGCTGCTGTCGCGCAGCCATTTGTCCTGCTCGTCATTCAGCCCGTCGAGAATGCTCAGATGCTGGCGCACGTTGTGCCATACGTCAGGCGTTACCGGGTGCTGCGCAAGGATTCGCTGGCGCCGCCATTCACTTAGAGACCACATGGTGGTGTCTCCCGATCAGGCTTTGGCTTTGGCTGGAGTACGGCCCAGACGGCTGCGGATCACGCCAATAATCATCGGTACCAGCGACAGCAGAATGATGCCCACCACCAGCAGCGACAGGTTCTTCTTGATAAATGGCACATTGCCGAAGAAATAACCCAGAGTGACCAGGCCGCCAACCCACAGGATGGTGCCGAATACGCTGAACATAAAGAAGCGCGGGTAGAACATGCGCGCCACACCGGCAACAAACGGAGCGAAGGTGCGGAAAATCGGCAGGAAACGGGCCATGGTTACGGTTTTACCGCCATGACGCTCATAGAAGTCGTGGGTTTTTTCCAGGTAGTCGCGACGGAAGATTTTCGAATTCGGGTTGCTGAACAAGCGCTCGCCTGCCGTTCGTCCGATAACGTAGTTGGTGCTGTCGCCCATGATCGCAGCCAGCATCAGCAAGCCTGCGAGCAGTACCGGGTCCATGCCGCCGCCGGCAGCTACGGCGCCCGCGATAAAGAGCAGCGAATCACCCGGCAAAAACGGCATGACCACCAGACCGGTTTCGCAAAAAATCACCAGAAACAGGATGGCGTAGATCCATGGCCCGTAATTGTTTACCAGCATGTCGAGGTACACATCGAGGTGCAGGATAATGTCGATCGGGTTGAAATCCATGTGAAGCACCTGTGTTGATGACCCGGCTCTGCAGGTCTGTGCGGGTAGGGATGCGTAGTTAACTACAACAATTGTAGTTTTTTCGTACTTTTTTGAAGAACCGGATTATACGGATTGAGACGAATTCTGCAGTGTGAGTTTGTAGCGAAGCGTGTATTGGTAGTCAAAAGCCGTAGCAGCAGCCTCGTTCCTTCGGCAGCTGCTACGCAGAGTTAATCGCCCTTGAGCAGAAAGTTTTCGCTGGGCGCCTCGACATCCAGGGTCTGCACCTGGGCTTCATCCTTCAGATTCACTCCCGATAATTGCCGCCGGCAGGCTTCGCGCATCAGGTACGCCAGCCGATGAGCGGCCATGCCGTAGCTCAGGCCTTCAAGCCGTACATTGGAAATACAGTTGCGATACGCATCGGTCAGGCCGATTTTCGGCGCGTAGGTGAAGTACAGCCCCAGGCTGTCGGGGGAGCTGAGCCCGGGGCGTTCGCCGATCAACATCACCACCATGCGTGCGCCCAGCAGTTCGCCAATTTCATCGGCCACGGCAACTCGCCCCTGCTCTACCAGAATCACCGGCGACAGCGACCAGCCTTCAGTCGCCGTGTGCTCTTCCATGCGCGCCAGGAAGGGCAAGGTGTGGCGATGCACGGCCAGTGCCGACAAGCCATCCGCTACCACCACGGCGACATCGATGCCGCCGGGGTTGGCCGCTGCGTAGTCGCGCAATTGCTGCGCAGAGTCGTCGTTGAGCTTGCGTCCCAGATCCGGGCGTTGCAGGTAGCTGTGGCGGTCAGCCGCGGCACTGTGCAGCAGCAGGCTCTCGCGCCCGCGCTCGGTTAACTGTGCACTCAGGCCGGGGTGATCAAACGGCAAATGCACCGCATCCCGGGCCTGGGCATGGGCGAATTGAAAGTCGAGTTGGGCCTGGGTCGGCATGCTGGTGCCGGTGCGTCCCAGGGCAATACGTGCGGGGGTCAGGCGGCGCAGCTCCAGCCACGGGTTAAGGTTGTCGGCCATGCCTAGCGTCCTCCCAAATGAGCCAGCGCCTGGCGAAATGCAGGTGGCAGTTGATGGCCGAACTCGATGCGGCCATCGTTCTGAGTAAAAATGCCCACCTTGCTGAGCCACTGTTCAAACTCTGGGGCGGGTTTTAACCCCAGGGTTTTGCGGGCATACAGGGCGTCATGGAACGACGTGGTCTGATAGTTGAGCATGATGTCGTCCGACCCCGGGATGCCCATGATGAAGTTGATCCCGGCCACCCCCAGCAATGTCAGCAGGGTGTCCATGTCGTCCTGGTCCGCTTCGGCATGGTTGGTGTAGCAGATATCACAGCCCATGGGCACACCCAGCAGCTTGCCGCAGAAGTGGTCCTCAAGGCCGGCGCGGATGATCTGCTTGCCGTTGTACAGGTACTCCGGGCCGATAAAACCGACCACGGTATTGACCAGAAACGGCTTGAAATGCCGTGCCACGGCGTAGGCGCGGGTTTCACAGGTTTGTTGATCCACGCCGAAATGGGCGTTGGCCGACAGCGCGCTGCCCTGACCTGTTTCGAAATACATCAGGTTATTGCCCAGAGTCCCGCGATTGAGGCTTAAACCTGCCTCGTAGCCTTCCTGCAGCACATTCAGGTTGATGCCAAAACTGGCGTTGGCGGCCTCGGTGCCGGCAATGGACTGAAATACCAGATCCAGCGGCACGCCGCGATTGATGGCTTCGATCGAGGTGGTGACGTGGGTCAGTACGCAGGACTGGGTGGGGATTTCATAGCGCTGGATGATGGCGTCGAGCATGTTCAGCAGGTCGCAGATCGAGGCAATGCTGTCAGTGGCCGGGTTGATGCCGATCATGGCATCGCCGTTGCCGTAGAGCAGCCCGTCGAGAATGCTGGCGGCAATGCCGGCCGGGTCATCGGTGGGGTGGTTGGGTTGCAGGCGTGTCGAAAGTCGGCCGCGCAGGCCCATGGTGCCGCGAAACCGGGTAACCACACGGATCTTTTGCGCGACCAGAATCAGGTCCTGTACGCGCATGATCTTCGACACGGCGGCGGCCATTTCCGGGGTCAGGCCCGGCGCCAGGGCGCGCAGGCTGTGTTCGCTGGCTGCGTCGCTGAGCAGCCAGTCGCGAAAGCCACCGACGGTCAGGTGGCTGACCGGGGCGAAGGCTTGAAGATCATGGCTGTCGATAATCAGCCGGGTGACCTCATCGGTCTCGTAGGGGATCAGAACTTCTTGCAGAAAATAGGCGAGCGGGATGTCAGCCAGCGCCATTTGCGCGGCCACCCGTTCGCCGTCGTTTTGCGCAGCCACGCCGGCCAGAAAATCCCCGGAACGGGCCGGGCCAGCCTTGGCCATTACATCTTTAAGGCTATCGAAACGGTAGGTCTGAGTGCCAACCGCATGTGAGAACGTTGCCATACAGGGTGCTCCATGACGCCAGACGCAAGGCGTCTGGCGGGATTCTCAGCGGTCAGTGCAAGGCTTTTTCGGCCTGTTGAATAGCCGCGAATTCCTCTTCCGGCGTACCGGCCACCAAATGGTGCCGACTGTAAAAAGCGAAGTAGGCAATTAATACTCCATAGATCACCGCAGCGCCAATCACCACCCGCGGGTCAACCAGGAAGCCGGCCACCACCGCGACACAGGCAAGCACCAAAGCAGTGCCCGAAGTGAAAATCCCGCCCGGCGTGCGATACGGGCGCTCCATTTTAGGGCGGCGAATACGCAGGGTGATATGCGCGGCCATCATCAGCACATAGGAAATGGTCGCGCCAAATACCGCCACCAGAATCAGCAAGTCGCCCTGGCCGGTCAGTGACAGACCAAAACCGATAATGCCGGGAATGATCAAGGCCAGCACCGGCGCCTTGCTCTTGTTGGTTTCGGACAGTTTGCGCGGCAAATAGCCGGCGCGGGACAAGGCGAAGATCTGACGTGAATAGGCGTAAATGATCGAGAAGAAGCTGGCAATCAAACCGGCCAGGCCCACCAGGTTCACAAAGCCGCCCATCCAGGTCGAGCCGCCATACGCCTTGCTCAGGGCTTCGACCAGCGGATTGCCCGATGCCATCAAGTGGTGCGCGCCGGCGCCGCCCGGGCCGATCACCAGAATCAGCAGGGCAAAGGTGGCCAGAACCAGCATGGCGCCAATCAGGCCGCGAGGCAGGTCACGCTTGGGGTTCTTGGTTTCTTCAGCAGCCAGCGGCACGCCTTCGACAGCGAGAAAAAACCAGATCGCATAAGGGATGGCTGCCCAGACACCGACATAACCGAAGGGCAGAAATGCGCTGGCGCCCTTGGCCACGGTGACCGGGATATCCAGCAGGTTGGCGACGCTGAAGTGCGGCACCATCGCGACCAGAAACACCCCTAGGGCAATGGCCGCCACGGCGGTGATGATGAACATCAGCTTGAGCGCTTCCCCGACCCCGAAAATATGGATGCCGATAAAGATGATGTAGAACGCCAGGTAGATCATCCAGCCGCCAATACCGAACAGCGACTCGCAATAGGCGCCGATAAAACAGGCAATCGCGGCAGGGGCGATGGCATATTCAATCAGGATCGCCGTACCGGTGAGGAACCCGCCCCAGGGCCCGAAAGCACTGCGGGCAAAGCCGTAGCCGCCACCGGCAGTGGGGATCATCGAGGACAGTTCGGCCAGTGAAAAACACATGCACAAGTACATGGTTGCCATCAGCAATGTGGCGATAAACATTCCGCCCCAGCCGCCCTGGGCCAGGCCGAAGTTCCAGCCGGCGTAGTCGCCGGAAATCACATAGGCCACGCCCAGGCCCACCAGCAGGACCCAGCCGGCAGCGCCTTTTTTCAGTTCACGTTGTTGGAAATAATCGGAGCCGACTTTTTCGAAATCGACAGAGGACGCCGCCGCAGCGGCAGTAGGTTCGCTAGGCATGGGAATTCACCTGTTCTTTTATAGTTTGAGAAAATATGACAGGGAGATAAGCAAGAGCTAGGCCAGAAGGCCCGGTGTAGAGCTATTGATGCCAGTTTGTGGGAGCGGGCTTGCTCGCGATGCAGGCGCTGCGGTCGTTCAGTACAGCGCAGCGATCCTTTCGCGAGCAAACCCGCTCCTACAGGGTTCTGGGTTAGAAGAAACCCAGCGGGTTGATGTCGTAGCTCACCAGCAGGTTTTTGGTCTGTTGGTAGTGGTCGAGCATCATTTTGTGGGTTTCACGGCCGACGCCGGATTTTTTGTACCCGCCGAACGCGGCGTGTGCCGGGTAGAGGTGGTAACAGTTGGTCCACACGCGACCCGCCTTGATGGCACGGCCCATGCGATAGGCGCGGTTGATGTCGCGGGTCCACAGGCCGGCGCCGAGGCCAAACTCGGTGTCGTTGGCAATCGCCAGCGCTTCGGCTTCGTCCTTGAAGGTGGTGATGCTGACCACCGGGCCAAAGATTTCTTCCTGGAAGACGCGCATTTTGTTGGTGCCCTTGAGCAGGGTCGGCTGGATGTAATAGCCGGTTGCCAGATCGCCTTCGAGCTTGGCTACGGCACCGCCGGTCAGCAGTTCAGCGCCTTCGTTCCTGGCAATTTCAAGGTAGGACAGGATCTTGTCGAATTGCTGTTCGGAGGCCTGGGCGCCGACCATGGTGTCGGTGTCCAGCGGGTCTCCACGCTTGATTGCCTCGACCTTGCGCATCACCACTTTCATAAAGTCGTCGTAGATCGACTCCTGCACCAGCGCCCGCGACGGGCAGGTGCACACTTCGCCCTGGTTGAAGAATGCCAGCACCAGACCTTCAGCGGCTTTTTCAATAAAGGCCGGCTCGGCCTGCATGATGTCTTCGAAGAAGATGTTTGGCGACTTGCCACCCAGTTCCACGGTCGACGGGATGATGTTCTCGGCGGCACATTTCATGATGTGAGCGCCTACAGGTGTGGAGCCAGTAAAGGCGATCTTGGCAACGCGTTTGCTGGTAGCCAGCGCTTCGCCTGCTTCTTTACCGAACCCCTGCACGACGTTGAGGACGCCCGGTGGCAGCAGGTCGCCGATCAGTTCCATAAAAACGGTGATGCTCAGCGGCGTTTGTTCAGCCGGTTTGAGCACGATGCAGTTGCCCGCCGCCAGTGCAGGGGCAAGTTTCCAGGCGGCCATCAGCAGCGGGAAGTTCCACGGAATGATCTGCCCGACCACGCCCAGCGGTTCGTGGATGTGATACGCCACGGTATTGCCGTCAATTTCGGCGGCGCTGCCTTCTTGAGCGCGGATGCAGCCGGCGTAGTAACGGAAATGATCCGCGGCCAGCGGCACGTCGGCGTTCAGGGTTTCGCGTACGGCTTTGCCGTTGTCCCAGGTTTCGGTAATGGCCAGCAGTTCGAGGTTTTGCTCAATGCGGTCAGCAATCTTCAGCAACACCAGCGAACGTGCCTGCACTGAGGTCGCGCCCCAGGCATCAGCAGCGGCGTGGGCAGCGTCGAGGGCTTTTTCGATGTCTTCGGCAGTAGAACGCGGGAATTCGGCAATGGCTTTGCCGTTGACCGGCGAGGTGTTGGTGAAGTACTGGCCTTTGACCGGTGCCACGAATTCGCCGCCGATGTAGTTACCGTAACGGCTCTTGAACGAAACAATCGAGCCTTCAGTACCGGGTTGTGCGTAACGCATGGTGAGTGTCTCCTGGCTTTATTGTGCTTATGGGAAGACGCGCTGTGGCGCTGGCAAAAGTATGAGCAAGGGCTGGGCCATCTTTGTGCAGGCCTTGTCTTCCAAGGCTTTGCGGGTTTTACCCGGTCGTTGGGGAGAGGGGCTTGTGGCACACCTGATACAGCTGTGGTGACAATTTGTACCAGTCCTGGCACAACCGATGACCGGCCGGTCAGTTCGCGATTGCAAAGGCCGGTGAGCAAGAGGATGCTGGGCGTTCGGTTTGGACTGGATCTTTGTTGCCGCTGAGGGCGAGTTGCCTCTGTTGAGCACGGGACCACCGAGACAGAGCGGAGAACAATAAGAAATGCACAGCACCGATTTGCGCCGTCACGCACGGCAAGTCATTGATGTCACCCGCGGTCGCCCGCAAGGGTGTGACCCGTCCATCGTCCGTTCCTGGCAGCGTTGCCTGGAGGACTATCAGCTCGATCCTGCGCAAACCGTAGCCCCGACCGTACTTGAGCAAGGCCGTATCCTTGAAGGCCGCGAGCGTTTGCAGCAGGTGCTGAAAATCGCCGGTCACGAAATGAACAGCCTGCATCAGCAACTCTCCGGTGCCGGGCACGCGGTGCTATTGACTGATGCCCGTGGCGTGATCCTCAACTGTGTCACTGCCCCCTCCGAACGCAAGGTGTTCGAGCAGGCGGGGCTGTGGCTGGGAGCCGACTGGAGCGAAGCCAGGGAGGGTACCAACGGCATCGGTACCTGCCTGGTCGAGCGTCAGGCACTGACCATCCATCAGGATGAACACTTTCGTGGCCGGCACACCGGGCTGACCTGCTCGGCCAGCCCGGTGTTCGATCCGCAGGGCGAGTTGCTGGCGGTGCTCGACGTGTCTTCGGCCCGCCATGAGGCTTCCCGTCAGAGCCAGTTTCATACGATGGCGCTGGTTAATCTGTCAGCGAAAATCATCGAAAACAGCTACTTCCTCGGGCACTTTCAGAATCAGTGGCTGCTGCGTTTTCATCTGCACGCCGAGTCTGTCGGATTGTTCAGCGAAGGCATGCTGGCGTTTGATGGCGACGGAGTTATAGGCGCGGTTAACCAGAGTGCCCTGAACCTGCTAGGGCATGTGCGTGGCAGTTTGCTCGGGCAATCGGTCGACAGTGTTTTCGATTGCCCGCGGGATGAGCTTTTCAGTCGGGCCACCCTCCAGGCGAATGCCAGTTGGCCGCTGCATACCCGCGACGGGCGTCGATTATTTGCGGCACTGCGCGGCCAGCCACGGAACGGGCCTGCCCCGGTCATGGTGCAAGCCGAGCCATCGCGCCCGAGCAGCATCTGCCTGGGTGATGAGGCCCTGCAGACGGATTTTCGCCGGGCATTACGGGTGTTTGAGCGCGATGTGCCGCTGCTGGTCAATGGTGAAACCGGCTCCGGCAAAGAAGCCTTTGCCAAGGCTGTGCATCAAGCCAGCTTGCGCAGCAGTAAGCCGTTTGTGGCGCTCAACTGCGCGTCGATCCCCGAAAGCCTGATCGAGAGCGAACTGTTCGGCTATCGCGGTGGCAGTTTTACCGGGGCACGCAAGGAAGGCATGCAGGGCAAGTTGCAGCAGGCCGATGGCGGCACCCTGTTTCTGGATGAAATTGGCGATATGCCGCTGGCGTTGCAAACCCGGTTGTTAAGAGTGCTGGAGGACCGTGTGGTGGTGCCCATTGGTGGCGAGCCGATGGCGGTCAACGTGCGCATTATCAGCGCCACCCACCGTAACTTGCAGGAGCGCGTGGCGGACGGCAGTTTTCGTGAAGACCTGTATTACCGCCTTAATGGACTGGAAATCGGTTTGCCAGCGTTGCGCGAGCGCACGGACAAATCGCAGTTGCTGGACTTCTTGCTGGCCGAAGAGGCGGGAGGGCAGCGCCTGTTTATCAGCCCGGCGGCACGTGAGGCGTTGCTGGATTTTGCCTGGCCAGGCAACGTGCGTCAGCTGCGCAATGTGCTGCGAACCCTGGCTGCACTCTGCGAAAACGACGTGATCCAGTACGAAGATCTGCCGGCCACTATTCGCCTGGCTCCGCCCAAAGCCCCTGAAGCATGTGAATACCCGCTTGAGGATGCCGAAAAGCAGGCCTTGTTGCTGGCGCTCGAACTGCACCGCTGGCATATGACCCATACCGCGCTGCAACTGGGGGTGAGCCGCAACACCCTGTATAGAAAGCTGCGCAAGCATGGGATTGAGCGGTAATGCTTAAAAGCCCCTCACCCCAACCGTCTCCCGGAGGGTGAGGGGGCTGACCTGAGGCGTTGCGCAAATCCGCTTTTGCTTTTAGTCGCCTCTCCCTCAGGGAGAGGGCTAGGGTGAGGGTTTCAGAATCATCAGGTGCGAAAAGAACCTTGCTACGCTACCCTTCGCCGATGGTTTACGAGGTCAACTATGCACATTCATATTTTGGGTATTTGCGGCACTTTCATGGGGTCGCTGGCGGTTCTGGCCAAAGAACTGGGCCATCACGTTACTGGCTCAGACGCCAACGTCTATCCGCCGATGAGCACCCAGCTGCAGGCTCAAGGTATTGAACTAACCCAGGGCTATGACCCGGTTCAGCTCGATCCGGCGCCAGATGTAGTGGTGATCGGCAATGCGCTGTCCCGTGGCAACCCCGCAGTTGAGTACGTACTCAACAAGGGCCTGCCTTACGTGTCCGGCCCGCAATGGCTGGCTGACCATGTGCTGCAAGGCCGCTGGGTACTGGCCGTGGCAGGTACCCACGGTAAAACCACGACCAGCAGCATGCTGGCCTGGGTGCTGGAGTACGCGGGCATGGCCCCGGGTTTCCTGATTGGCGGTGTGCCGCAGAACTTTGCCGTGTCGGCCCGTCTGGGTGATACGCCGTTCTTTGTGGTAGAAGCCGATGAATATGACAGCGCCTTTTTCGACAAGCGCTCGAAGTTTGTTCACTACCGTCCGCGCACGGCAATCCTCAACAATCTCGAGTTCGATCACGCTGACATCTTCCCGGACTTGCCGGCCATTGAGCGGCAATTCCACCATTTGGTGCGCACTATCCCGAGTGAAGGGCTGGTTATCCACCCGACCACCGAGCCTGCATTGCAGCGTGTAATCGAAATGGGCTGCTGGACGCCGGTACAAACCACGGGCGTCGATGGTCAATGGCAAGCCAGGCTGCTCAGTGATGACGGCTCTCGCTTTGAGGTGCTGTTTGACGGCGCGCTGCAAGGTACCGTCGATTGGAATATGACCGGCCAGCATAACGTGGCCAACGCCCTGGCGACCCTGGCCGCAGCGCGCCATGTCGGCGTGGTGCCGAGCATGGCGATTGATGGGTTGAGCGCTTTCAAAAGCGTGAAACGACGTATGGAGAAAGTCGCCGAAGTCCACGGCATTACCCTCTACGACGACTTTGCCCACCATCCGACTGCGATCGCGACCACCCTCGATGGCCTGCGCAAGCATATTGGTAACGCGCCCTTGATCGCGGTGATTGAGCCGCGCTCCAACTCCATGAAGCTCGGAGCCCACCGTGATGGCCTGCCGCAAAGCGTGGTGCAGGCGGATCATGTGGTCTGGTATGCCCCGGCCAATCTGGGTTGGGATCTGGCCGCGACGGTGGCATCGAGCCCGGTGCCGACCAAGGTGTGCGATTCGCTGGACGCCATCATTGCCGAGGTCAAGGCCCAGGTTAAGCCCGGTACCCATGTGGTGATCATGAGCAATGGCGGCTTCGGCGGGCTGCATGGCAAGCTGGCGGAAGCGCTGCAATGAGTGGCCCGGAACGCATAACCCTGGCGGTCACCGGTGCTTCCGGCATGCCGTACGCCTTGCGCCTGCTCGATTGCCTGGTGCGCGAAGACCGCGAAGTCCACTTCCTGATCTCCAAGGCCGCACAATTGGTCATGGCAACCGAAACGGATGTCAGCCTGCCGCCAAAGCCACAAGCAATGCAGGCTTTTCTGACTGAATATACGGGCGCTGCCGCAGGGCAGATTCGCGTATACGGCAAGGAGGACTGGATGTCGCCCGTGGCTTCGGGGTCGGGAGCACCCGCTGCGATGGTGGTGGTGCCGTGTTCCACCGGCACCCTGTCGGGGATTGCCACCGGCGCTTGCAACAACCTGATCGAGCGCGCCGCAGACGTGACGCTCAAGGAGCGTCGCCAGCTGATTCTGGTGCCGCGTGAGGCGCCGTATTCCAGTATCCATCTGGAGAACATGCTCAAGCTGTCCAATATGGGCGCGGTAATAGTGCCTGCATCGCCCGGCTTTTATCATCAACCGCAGACTATCGATGACCTGGTGGATTTTGTGGTGGCGCGCATTCTCAACCTGCTCAATATCCCCCAGGACATGCTCCCGCGCTGGGGCGAGTACCATGTGGGCGGCGATGAGTAAGGCGCTATTGGCCCTGCTGGTGGCGGCTCTGGTTTGTGGTTGCGCCAGCGTGCGAACGCTGGATGCGGCCAAACCGGGCGCTCCCGTTGTGTACTCGGGTACGCGGCTGGACGTGTATGCCCTTGAGGGCGGGTGCTGTGCCAAGGATCGCTTTGGCGCCGAGGCTCCGCGCTATCCGGGCCTGGACCTGCCCGCCAGCGCGTTGCTCGATACCGTGCTGTTGCCGTTGTCCGTGCTGACGGTGCTGGGTGTCGGGTTTCAGGCCAGCGGTGGTTTGTAGCCAGCAGGGCGGGTGACTATTTACCCAGCTTGCGCAACTCATCGGATTCGATCACCCGCACGCCATCCTGTTCTTCCAGTGCCAGGCGCCACAGCGCACGGGCCAGCTGGCAGGCTTCGATACCGTGGTACTTGCCCGGAATCAGTTTGGACAGTGGCCCGGCGATCTGTTCGGCCAGACGTGGCTCGACGCGATCGCCCAGTAGCAGGGAAGGACGGGCAATGGTCAGTTGCGGCCAGTTTTGCGCGCGCAGCGACTGCTCCATTTCACCCTTGACCCGGTTATAGAACACCGAGGACTTGGGATCGGCGCCGATGGCACTGACCACCACCAGATGGCGTGCGCCCATTTCCCGCGCGCGTTTGGCGAAAGCCACCACCATGTCGTGATCCACCGCGCGGAAGGCTGCCTCGGAACCTGCCTGCTTGATCGTGGTGCCCAGGCAGCAGAAGGCGACATCGACCCGGCCACTGAGTTGAGGCAGGAACACGGCGGGGTCACCTACCGGGTTTTCCAGGTGCGGATGCGCCGCCAGAGGCTTGCGTGAAGGGGCGAGCACGCGGGTGATGGTGGGTTCGTTGAGCAGGCGGTCAAGTAGCAGTTCGCCGGTAAGGCCGGTAGCGCCTGCGAGCAAAATATGTGAAGGCGTCAAGTGCATAATGTTTCTCCCTTGATACAACCAGCTTAGCCATTCCAGGGTTATTTGCTTACTGCAAAGCCTGTTTCGCTTGTTGTTGACGCAAGCGTTGCCAGTGGTTCAGAACGCCTTTTGGCGCCCAGATTTGCGGTTCGGATGGCTCGTAGCCATCCGCTTGTTCGCGTTCGGCCACGTACTGCCTGGCCAGTTTGAAGGCTTTTTGCAGGTCGTCGGTCTGGTTCAGCGCCTGAGCAAACAAGGCATTGCCGAAGTAGGTAAAGTCGGCTTCTTCAGAGCAGCCAAAAGACACGCGGTCAGCCTGGGATGCGGTCATGATCAGGGTTTTTTCATCCTTGAGCGCGGGGATAAAACCGCCTGAATAGCAGGATGAAATCACGATAATCTTGTCGCGGTTTTTCAGTGGGGCCAAGGCTGCAGCCAGTTCGTCGGCGGGCAGGTCTGCCAGCTCCATGCGCGGTTGATCGAGTACCAGCTCGTGTTCCTGGGTGCCGTGGCTGGTCAGATAAATGAAAATCAGGTCTTCAGGGCCGGTGCGCCCGGCCAGGGTTTTTGCCGCGCGGTACAGGTTTTCGCGGGTGGCCATGGGGCGATCGAGCAGATGGTCGCGGTGGTTCACCAGGGTGATCCGGCCACGGCTGCCAAAACGGCTGGCCAGCATGTCGCTGACGTAATCGGCTTCGCGCTTGAACACGCTCTGCTTGCCGTCGCCCGCCAGCACCAGGCTGTACAGCTCGATTGCCGGGGTGGATGGGGCAACGCCGTCCAGCGCCTTGTTGAGCAATGTGCCCTGGTTGAGCAGCCCCAGCTCCAGCGGGTCGGGCAAGACTGTCCCTTTGGCATCGCGCACTCGCTGGCCGTTGAGCCAGTAGCCGCTTTGTACGGTACCGTCGCTCAGGGTCAGGGTGCCCTGGCCCTGATAGGTGTCTGCGGCGAACTCGCCAACATAGGTGCTGCCGTCGGGCAGGCTCAAATGGCCGGGACCGTTGAAGCGCCACTCGTTGAACATGCCGCTGTAGTGGCTGCCGTCGATGCCTGTCAGTTCGCCCTTGCCGGTTAAAGCGCCGTCCTTGAAGTCGCCGCTCCACACATCGCCGTCGGCATTCTCATAGCGGCCCTTGCCGTTGAGCTGGTTGTGCTTGAACGCGCCCACGTACTGGTCGCCGTCGGCGCTGTTGAAGATGCCGTTGCCTTCAAGTTCGCCATTGACGAACTCGCCGACGAACTCATTGCCGCTGGCATCGCTGCGCCTGCCGGTGCCGTGGGGTTTGCCGTGGGCAAACTGGCCCTGGTACTGGCTGCCGTCTTCCAGCTCCAGATGGCCATCGCCCGAGAACTGGTCATCCTTGAAGTCGCCGCGATAGCTCAGGGTGCCTTGCTTGAGCGTGCCCTCGCCCTCGCGGTTGCCCAGCTTGAACCCGCCCTCGTAGGTGCTGTCGTGGGTGGTCAGGCGGCCATGGCCGCTGTACAGGCCTTGCGCGAAACCGCCGCGATAGCTATCGCCATTGCTGGCGTGCCACTCGCCCTGGCCGTGCCACTGGCCATTTTTGAACTCCCCTGCGTACCAATTGCCATTCGGATAGTCGATACGGCCCTGGCCCTGCAGCAACCCGTTGACCACTTCGCCTCGATAGCGCCCGCCATCGGGCAGGCGTGCGTCGGGCGGTAACAGTGATTCACCGTCTCCACAGGCCGTCAGCAGCAGGGTCAAAGCAAGGGGGGCAAATGGGCGCATAACGGGATCCGGATAATTAAGCCACCGAGTATGCCGCAGCAATGGAAGCTGTCTATAGGCCCGGATGAAACATCGGCAGTTATTGTATGCCAAGGTGCAAGCCTGGGCCGTTGGTCGGTAGGACGTGCTTATAATGCGGCACAAAAATATTCGCTGGAGAGGTGAAATGTTGCTACGCGGCTTGACTTGGCTGGTGCTGTTTCAATTGCTCGGTACCGCCCTCAATCACTTGTTCGTCCCCGTATTGCCCGGGCCCATTATCGGATTGCTGCTGTTGTTGGGCTTCTTGATGGTGCGCGGTCAAGTCAGCGAGCCATTGAGTCAGGCTGCCGGCGGGTTGTTGCGTTATTTACCCTTGCTGTTGGTGCCGCCCGCGGTGGGCGTGATGGTGTACGCCGCCGATATTGCCGCTGACTTCTGGGCGATTGTCGGGGCGCTGGTGCTGTCGCTATTGATCTCGATGGCATTCGTCGGCGTACTGATGCAGCGTCTGCTCAAGAATCACAGCCATCCCGAGGAGCGGCCATGAATCTGCAATGGCAGGGCGCCTGGGAGTCAGTCATCCATCATCCGTTGTTTGGTATCGGTATCACCCTGGGCGCCTATCAACTGGTGCTCGCCGCTTACGAGAAAACCCGCTGGCTCTTCCTGCAGCCGGTGCTGGCCTCGATGCTGCTGGTGATCGGTGTGCTGCTCAGTTGCGGCCTGAGCTACGCGGAGTACCGCAAGAGCACCGATATCCTGAGTATTTTGCTGGGCCCCGCAACGGTAGCGCTGGCGGTGCCGCTGTACCTCAACCTGCGGCGGATCCGGCAGTTGTTCTGGCCCATTTTTACTACGCTGGTAATTGGCGGCGTGTTCGCCACTGCGTTGGTGGTGGGCCTGGCCTGGTGGTTCGGGGCCGAGCACATGATGCTGATGACCCTGGCGCCCAAGTCGGTGACCTCACCGATTGCCATGCTGGTGGCCGAGCAGATTGGTGGTGTGGCGGCGCTGGCAGCAGTGTTTGTGCTGATTACCGGGGTGATCGGCGCAATTTGCGGGCCGGGCCTGTTGCGCCTGCTCGGGGTTCACAGCCCGGAGGCCCGAGGTATGGCCCTGGGCATGACGGCGCACGCGGTTGGCACTTCGGTGGCCCTGCAGGAAAGTGAAGAGTGTGGCGCCTTCGCGGCGCTGGCGATGAGTCTGATGGGTCTGGGTACGGCGGTGTTCCTGCCGTTGGCCGTGACCCTCATGGTGTAAGGGTGAAGCTATGACATTGCCGCTGTTTCCTTTGAATACTGTGCTGTTTCCAGGTTGTGTGCTGGATTTGCAGATATTTGAGGCGCGCTACCTGGACATGGTTGCCCGCTGCATGAAGCAGGGCACAGGCTTTGGTGTGGTGTGCATCCTGGATGGCCGTGAGATCGGCAATGCACCCCAGGGTATCGCCGGGATTGGCTGTGAAGCCTTGATTCGCGATTTTCAGCAGCAGGACAACGGCCTGCTGGGCATTCGCGTCGAGGGCGGGCGGCGCTTTGAAGTGCTGGGCACTGAGTTGCAGCGCGATCAGCTACTGCTGGCGCAAGTCGAGTGGCTGGATGACGCCCCCGAGCAGCCCCTGCAGGAAGAAGACCAGGACCTGCTGGCCTTGCTCAAGGCGCTGGCCGAGCACCCGATGGTGGCGGCCCTGAACATGAACACCGAGGTGGCGGGGCAACAGTCGCTGTCCAATCAACTGGCGTACCTGTTGCCCTTTGCCGAGGCAGACAAGATCGAACTGCTGCAGGTCAATGACCCGCAGCAGCGTCTGGACGGGATACAAGTGCTGCTCGATGAGATCCAGGGCGAAGCCCTCAACTGATCTCAGTAGGCGTAGCGCAGCAGTTCCCTGGACAAGTGCCCGAGCATGAAAAACCCGTAGAGCGCAGTGACTGACGGCAAGATCAGCCACCAGATTTTCTGCGGGACCGGCTCAAGGGGCATGTATCGCTGGCTTAACGCCAGAGCGAATGCGTTGACAGTGATGGCGAGCAGGGCCCCAGCGGTGATGTCCGTTGGCCAGTGAGCGCCCAGGTACACCCGCGACATCGCCACGGTGATCGCCAGCAGGCAACCCAGCAATACCCAGGTGACGCGCATGCGTTGTGGCTGGTTGCGCCCGGCCAGAATGGCCAGGGCGACAAAAAACGCAAACGCCCCCGAACTGTGGCCGCTGGGCATGCTGTAGCTGGTCAGCGGGTCCACCAGCACTTCGGGGCGCACCCGGGCGAAGAAGTGCTTGGTCGCGGTATTGGCCAGCGCGGTAAACAGCGTGATCCCGCCAAAGAACCACATTGCCCGCCATTGCCGGGTAAACAGCAGAATGACGCACACCAGGGCTGCCGCCAGAAACTGGGTACGGAAGTTGCCGATTTGCGTCACCAGCACGGCGGCGCTGTCCATGGCACTGCTGCGATGCTCTTGTACCAGGGCCGTGATGCCCTGGTCGAAGGCGGTCATGTGTGGATAACCGATAAAGACGGCCAGTAGCAGGGCGAAGCTGAGTGTGCCGATCAGCAGCGTGGCCCGGGGTTGGCGACGGATACTGGCATTGATGCTCAGGCCCAGCAGGGCGGCGAGGCCTGCGGCAACAATGGCGGCCTGTAGCCAGAAGCCTTCGGGCAGTGGCAGGCGAATGGCAGCACCGGTGGCCCAGCCCGGTAGCAGGTACGCCACCGACCAGCCTGCTCCGGCCAGCAGGCTGACGCCTATAAAGCGCGGGATCGGCATGTCGCACATCCCGGCCACCATCGGCAGCATGGGCCGCAGCGGGCCGATAAAGCGCCCGACCAACAGGCTGACAATACCGTAGCGATGGAAGTAGCTCTCGGCCCCGTTCATCCATTCGGGATGAGTGCGCAAGAGGGGTAAGCGGCGAATGTTCTGGTGGAAGCGCCTGCCCAGGGCGTAGGACACAGCGTCGCCGAGCAACCCGCCGAGAAAGCCCAGCAGCAGGGTTTGGCCCAAGGACAGGGCGCCGCTGCCGGCCATGACGGCAATGGCGAACAACAATACGGTGCCGGGAACAATGATGCCGGCAATTGCCAGACACTCCACGCAAGCCACAATAAACACCGCGAGGCCCAGCCACTGCGGGTTGGCTGTCAGCCAGCCGGTGATGCTATCGAGCCATGGGCCCATGTTCCGATTTCCTTGTCTGCTTTTTAGGTTGTTTGTAGGCGCTACAGTCTTGAAGCTGGCCCGGCTCTAGTTGTGGGAGTGGGTTTGCACGCGATGCAGGCCCCGCGGTCTGTCAGGACAATTGCGGCGATGCCATCGCGGGCAAACCCGCTCCCACAGGATCAGTTGTGCTCCAGGGTGATGAAATCCCGCCCCTCAACCTGCCCGCGACGCAGCGGATTACGCGTGCAATACGCAGCGTAGTCAGCATCGACAAAGCGGTACATCAAATGCTCGTCGCGCCCGTGGGGGATGCCCAGACGGGTGGTCTGGATAATTTTCGAAGGTTGTTCTCTGACGTCATCGACCCACAAGCGTTCGGGGTTGAAACATTTTGCATCCCATTCGCGCACCTTCAACCCCAGCGCTTTGCACAGCAGGGTTTGCCCCGCGCACAGTTTGTGTGCGGGCCGGGGGTTGCCTTGGGCGTCCGGGTTGTTGCGTTGCATCTGCGCCAGGCTGTCCGGGCCCGCCAGCTCATCAAGCCAGGGATGGGCCGATTTGATCAGCACTGCGTTGCCGGGGCCGTGGGCGCTGAAATTCAGCGAGTCGCCGCCGCGGGCGTAATACATGTAGATATGCCCGCCATCGAGAAACAGCGCCTTGCGCTTGTCGGTATAGCCCAGCGAGGCGTGGCTGCCTTTGTCGGTGAGGTAATAGGCTTCGGTTTCGATAATCCGGGCGCTGAGCCACAGCCCGTTGACCCGATGGCGAATGACTTTGCCCAGCAGTTGGCAAGCAACAAGCTGGGCATCTCGATCGAAAAAGGCATCAGGCAGCATCATGGGCATGTGCAGGACGGTCAGTGGATAGCTGAAAAGGTGCAGATCATAGCAAGTCATGCTTAATCGGGGCTGAACGCAGTGTATTTGTGGTCCATTTCGACCATCCGCCTGCCACCGCTGTGCGTGAGGCGGCGGGACCGCTATAATCGGCCGCTTTCCTCCCTGCCAAGACCCTTGAGACCATGACTGAGTCCGTTCTTGACTACATGACCCGCCTGGGTCGCGCTGCTCGCGAAGCCTCCCGCGTGATCGGCCGTGCCAGTACGGCGCAGAAAAACCGTGCCCTGCACGGCGCTGCTGCTGCATTGGATGCCGCACGTCTGGAGCTGGTTGCTGCCAACGAACTGGACCTGGCCGCCGGCCGGGCCAACGGCCTTGAGCCGGCCATGCTGGAGCGCCTGGCGCTGACCCCTGCACGCATCGACAGCATGATTGTCGGTTTGCGTCAGGTGGCAAGCCTGCCAGACCCCATCGGCGCGATTCGCGACATGAGCTACCGCCCTTCGGGTATTCAGGTCGGCAAGATGCGTGTACCGCTGGGTGTAGTCGGAATCATCTACGAGTCGCGTCCTAACGTGACCATTGATGCTGCCAGCCTGTGCTTGAAGTCGGGCAACGCAACCATCCTGCGCGGTGGCTCCGAGGCGATTCACTCCAACCGTGCCATTGCAGTGTGCATCCAGCGCGGCCTGGCCGAAGCCGGTTTGCCGCCCGCCGTGGTGCAAGTGGTTGAAGTGACCGATCGTGCCGCTGTCGGCGCGCTGATCACCATGCCCGAGTACGTTGATGTCATCGTGCCTCGCGGCGGCAAGGGGCTGATCGAACGGGTCAGCCGTGATGCCAAGGTGCCGGTGATCAAACACCTGGACGGCATCTGCCATGTATACGTCAGTGCCCATGCCGATCTTGCCAAGGCGCAGCGCATTGCGTTCAACGCCAAGACCTACCGTTATGGCATTTGCGGCGCGATGGAAACCCTGCTGGTGGATCAGGCCGTCGCGGCAGAATTTTTGCCGGCAATGGCTGAACAATTTCGCGCCAAGGGCGTCGAACTGCGCGGTTGCGAGCGTACCCGGGAGTTGATCGACGTGGTTGCCGCCACTGAAGACGACTGGAACACCGAGTACCTGGACGCCATCCTGTCGATTCGTATCGTGGAGGGTCTGGACCAGGCGATTGAGCATATCAATCACTATGGCTCCCATCACACCGACTCGATCGTCACCGAACACCAGGGCGATGCCCGGCGTTTTATGGCCGAAGTGGACTCCAGTTCCGTGATGCTCAACACACCAACCTGCTTTGCCGATGGATTTGAATACGGATTGGGTGCGGAGATTGGCATTTCTACTGATAAGCTGCACGCCCGCGGCCCGGTGGGTCTCGAAGGTCTGACCTGCGAGAAGTACATTGTGGTCGGCGATGGCCAGTTGCGCGGTCAGGAGCCAGTCTGACTTGGTCAAGCTGAAAGCGTCAGCGCCGGCACCTGTGATCGACGTGTTACCCCAGCGCATAGGCGTACTGGGCGGAACCTTCGATCCGGTGCATATCGGTCATCTGCGTGGCGGGCTGGAAGTGGCGGAGATGATGGGGCTCGACGAGCTGCGTCTTACCCCCAATGCCAGGCCACCGCACCGTGACACCCCCCAGGTGTCAGCCCACGACCGTTTGGCGATGGTCGAGTGCGCTGTCGCAGGAGTGGCTACGCTGGTAGTGGACGCCCGGGAGCTGCAAAGGGACAAACCGTCCTACACGATCGATACACTGGAATTGATGCGGGCCGAGATGGCCGCGTATGACCAGTTGTTTTTACTGTTGGGTTGGGACGCGTTTTGCGGCCTGCCCACATGGCATCGCTGGGAAGAGTTGCTCCAGCATTGCCATATCCTGGTGCTACAGCGCCCGGATGCCGACAGCGAACCGCCGGATGCCTTGCGCAACCTGCTGGCAGCGCGCTCGGTAAGCGACCCGCTGGCCCTGAAGGGGGCAAGCGGACAGATTGCATTCGTTTGGCAGACGCCGCTCGCGGTATCCGCCACCCAGATCCGCCAACTGCTGGCCAGCGGTAAGTCGGTACGTTACCTGGTGCCCGACGCGGTCCTGGCCTACATCGATGCGCACGGGCTTTACCGTGCGTCGAACTGAAAAAGGGTGTGTTTCAAGGCGCCAATTGTCGTGTATTGAAACACCCGAACATACGAGCAAAACGAGTTTTATATGACTGACAAAGATGTAAGCAAAGTAAAGCGCAAAGGCACCTTCAAAAGCGCGCCATTGCCGGAAAAAACCTTCAGCGCCGAGCCTCTCAAGGGTGAAGAGCTGGTCAAGGTTGCTGTTGCCGCCCTGGAAGACGTCAAGGCGCAGGATATCCAGGTCATCGACGTGCGTGACAAGCACAGCATCACTGACTTCATGATCATCGCTACCGGTACTTCGAACCGTCAGATCGGTGCGATGCTCGACAAGATCCGCGAAGCGGTGAAGGCTCTGGGCGTCAAGCCGCTGGGCGAAGAAGGCAAGGGCGACAGCGACTGGGTTCTGCTGGACATGGACGACGTGATCGTTCACATGATGACCGCCAGTGCCCGTCAGTTCTACGACCTGGAGCGTCTGTGGGCCGGTGCTGAACAAAGCCGTGCAGGCAGCGCTGCTCACCACAGCCCGGAAAACACCCATGAGCACTTCCTGAAGCTCAACAAAGACCAAGAGTAAGGGTTCGCTGTGCGCCTGCGTTTGATCGCTGTCGGTTCGCGTATGCCCAAGTGGGTGGAAGAAGGCTGGCATGAATATGCCAAGCGTCTGCCATCCGAGCTGGCACTTGAACTGGTGGAAATACCGCTCAACACCCGTGGCAAGAATGCTGACGTGGCCCGCTTCATCCGCCAGGAAGGCGAAGCCATGCTGGCCAAGGTAGGCCCGGGCGAGCGCATCGTAACCCTCGAAGTGCACGGCAAACCGTGGAGTACCGAGCAGCTGGCGGTTGAGCTTGACCGCTGGCGCCTGGATTCGCGCACGGTGAACTTTATGGTCGGTGGCCCGGAAGGGCTGGCGCCGGAAGTATGTGCCCGCGCTGACCAGCGCTGGTCGCTGTCGCCATTGACGCTGCCGCACCCGTTGGTGAGGATTCTGATCGGTGAGCAGTTGTATCGCGCCTGGACAGTGCTGTCCGGGCACCCGTATCACAAATAGTCAGCGCTCTGAATGACTCAGCCGATCCGCCTTAAAGACCACGAGAAAGACGCACGCCTTGTGCGCGGACGAGTCGTGGTCGGTGCGATTGTGGTCGTGACGCTGATTTGTGTGCTGCTCGCGCGGCTTTATTACCTGCAGGTGGTGCAGTACGACTACCACTCCACCTTGTCAGAGAACAACCGGGTGCATGTGCAGCCGATCCCGCCTACCCGCGGTCTGATTTTTGACCGTAATGGCGTGGTGATCGCAGACAACCGCCCCAGCTTCAGCCTGAGCATGACCCGCGAACGCTCTGGTGACTGGCAGCAAGTGCTCGACGTTATTGTTGAAGTGTTGCAGCTTGCGCCCGAGGATCGCGCCCTGTTCGAAAAGCGCATGAAGCAGGGGCGGCGGCCGTTTGAGCCGGTGCCCATTCTGTTTGAGCTCAACGAAGAACAGATCGCCCGGATTGCCGTAAACCAGTTCCGCCTGCCCGGGGTTGAAGTGGTTGCGCAACTGGTGCGGCATTACCCTCAAGGCGCGCATTTTGCGCACTCGGTGGGTTACATGGGGCGGATCAACGAAAAAGAGCTTAAAACCCTCGATCCGGTCAATTACAGCGGCACCCACCATATCGGCAAAACCGGCATCGAGCGTTTCTACGAAGCCGAGCTGCATGGCCAGGTGGGTTACGAAGAAGTCGAAACCAATGCCCGTGGCCGCGTGTTGCGAGTACTCAAGCGCACCGACCCGATCCCTGGCAAGGACATCGTGCTCAGCCTCGATATCAAACTGCAGGAAGCAGCTGAAGAGGCGCTGGCAGGGCGTCGTGGTGCAGTGGTGGCACTCAACCCGATGACGGGGGAAGTGCTGGCCATGGTCAGCCAGCCGAGTTTTGACCCCAATCTGTTCGTGACCGGCATCAGCTTCAAGGCCTATGCCGAGCTGCGTGATTCGATAGACCGACCATTGTTCAACCGCATCCTGCGCGGCCTGTATCCGCCGGGCTCGACGATCAAGCCTGCAGTGGCGATTGCCGGCCTGGACAGCGGCGTGATCACCGGCTCCTCGCGGGTGTATGACCCCGGCTATTACCAGCTGCCCAATTACGATCACAAATACCGTAACTGGAACCGTACCGGTGATGGCTACGTCGATCTGGATACCGCAATCATGCGCTCCAACGACACCTATTTTTATGACCTGGCCCACAAGCTGGGGATTGACCGTCTGTCGAGCTACATGAACCAGTTCGGTATCGGCCGCAAGGTCTCGCTGGACATGTTCGAAGAGTCCGCCGGGCTGATGCCGTCCCGCGAGTGGAAACGTGCCACCCGACGCCAGGCCTGGTTCCCGGGCGAGACGCTGATTCTGGGGATTGGCCAGGGCTATATGCAGTCCACCCCCTTGCAACTGGCCCAGGCCACCGCGTTGATCGCCAGCAAAGGCAAGTGGATCCGTCCGCACCTGGCCAAGACCATCGAGGGCGTACCGCCGGTGGACCCGGACCCGGTGCCGGATATTGTCCTGCGTGACCCGTCCAACTGGGCCAAGGTCAACCACGGCATGCAGCAAGTGGTGCATGGTGCTCGCGGCACGGCGCGGGTGGCGGGCGTTGGCGCGCAATACCTGATTGCCGGCAAGAGCGGTACGGCCCAGGTGGTGGCGATCAAGCAGGGCGAAAAATACGACCGTTCCAAGGTGCAGGAGCGTCACCGCGACCACGCCTTGTTCGTCGGCTTCGCGCCGGCCAACAACCCGCAGATCACCGTCTCGGTGATGATTGAAAACGGCGAAGCCGGCAGTCGTGTCGCCTCGCCCGTGGTGCGCAAGGTCATGGATGCCTGGTTGCTGGGTGAAGACGGCAAACTCAAACCCGAGTACGGCGGCCCCGTAAAGGCAGAGGTTCCGGCCAATGATGAGTAATTTTGACCGCATCCTCTCCAGTGAGGACGTGATGCGTCGCCGTGCCACGCTGCTTCAGCGTTTGCATATCGATGGCCCGCTGCTGATTCTGCTGCTGACCCTGGCGGCTGGCAGCCTGTTTGTACTGTATTCGGCCAGCGGCAAAAGCTGGGACTTGCTGAGCAAACAGGCGACTTCGTTCGGTATCGGGCTGGTATCGATGTTTATCATCGCCCAGCTGGAACCGCGATTCATGGCGCGCTGGGTACCGATCGGCTATCTGATCGGGGTGATGTTGCTGGTGGTGGTGGATGTCATGGGCCACAACGCCATGGGTGCCACTCGCTGGATCAATATCCCCGGGGTGATTCGCTTTCAGCCCTCCGAGTTCATGAAAATCCTGATGCCTGCGACCATCGCCTGGTACCTGTCCAAGCGAACCTTGCCGCCGCAACTCAAGCATGTGGCGGTCAGCCTGATGCTTATCGGGGTGCCTTTTGCCCTGATTGTGCGCCAGCCCGACCTGGGTACGGCGCTGCTGGTACTGGCAGGCGGTGCGTTTGTATTGTTCATGGGCGGTCTGCGCTGGCGCTGGATCCTCAGCGTACTGGCAGCGACGGTTCCAGTGGCGGTGGCCATGTGGATCTTCGTGATGCACGACTATCAGAAGCAGCGCGTGCTGACCTTCCTCGACCCTGAAAGCGACCCGCTGGGCACTGGCTGGAACATTATCCAGTCCAAGGCCGCGATTGGTTCGGGCGGGGTGTTCGGCAAGGGCTGGCTACTGGGTACCCAGTCGCACCTGGACTTCCTGCCCGAGAGCCATACCGACTTCATCATCGCGGTGATGGGCGAAGAGTTCGGTCTGGTCGGCATTTGCGCGCTGCTGCTTATTTATCTGTTGTTGATTGGTCGTGGCCTGGTGATCACCGCCCAGGCCCAGACCCTGTTCGGAAAATTGCTGGCAGGCAGTCTGACCATGACGTTTTTTGTTTATGTTTTCGTCAACATCGGTATGGTCAGTGGCCTGCTGCCGGTGGTGGGCGTGCCATTGCCCTTTATCAGTTACGGCGGCACTTCGCTCGTGACGCTGTTGTCAGCGTTCGGGGTTTTGATGTCGATCCACACACATCGCAAGTGGATCGCACAAGTTTGATTAAGGTGAATTATTCAATGCAAGCAATGCGTGGCTGGGCTGCTCGATACGCGTCGTGGGTAGGCCTGCTGGGTCTGTTCGGGACCGCACAGGGTGCGCTGGCCGGTGACTACGAAGGCTCGCCCCAGGTGGCTGAGTTCGTAGGCGAAATGACCCGTGATTACGGATTTGCCGGCGAGCAGCTGATGGGCGTGTTCCGCGAAGCCGAGCGCAAGCAAAGCATCCTCGATGCCATTTCGCGCCCGGCCGAACGGGTCAAGCAGTGGAAAGAATACGGCCCGATGTTCTTGACCGACGCTCGCGTCGCCCGCGGTGTAGATTTCTGGCGTGAGCACGAAGCCGTACTGGCCCGCGCCGAGCAGGAATATGGCGTTCCGGCCCAGGTGATTGTGTCGATTATCGGCGTCGAAACCTTTTATGGTCGCAACACCGGTAACTACCGCGTGATCGATGCCTTGTCGACCCTGGGTTTCGATTACCCGCCTCGCGCCGAGTTTTTCCGCAAGGAACTGCGAGAGTTCCTGTTGCTGAGCCGCGAAGAACAGGTTGACCCGCTGACCCTGAAGGGTTCCTATGCCGGAGCCATGGGCTTGCCGCAGTTTATGCCGAGCAGCTTTCGCGCCTATGCCGTGGATTTCGACGGTGATGGCCATATCAATATCTGGAGCAACCCGGACGATGCCATCGGTAGCGTTGCCAGCTACTTCAAACGTCATGGCTGGGTAGCCGGTGAGCCGGTGGTGATTCGCGCCGATGTGACCGGTGATCGCGCCGATGAAGGCCTGACCCAGGGCATCGAACCGGTCAAGACCGTCGGGGAGTTGCGAGCGCTGGGCTGGTCGAGTCATGATGCGTTGCGCGACGATATGCCGGTCACGGCGTTTCGTCTGGAAGGTGCCGACGGCCCTGAATACTGGATGGGCCTGAAAAACTTTTATGCGATCACACGCTATAACCGAAGCGTGATGTACGCCATGGCAGTGCATCAACTGTCCGATCTGCTGGTTCAAGCACGGGGCAACAAGTAATGCCGTTTCTAGCGACCCGTACACCTTTGAAACTCGCCGCCTGCGCCGCTGTTGCGTTGCTGCTGGTGAGCTGCTCGAGCAGTCGCTCGACGCCCCCGCAAACATCGACCGCGGTCAGTTCCAAGCCGGGCCTGGATATCAACCGTGCCCACAAGGACGGTGCGCCGTGGTGGGATGTTGACGTTTCGCGCATTCCCGACGCCACGCCGACCCTGCACACCGGGCCTTACAAGGCGGCGCCGTACTCGGTACTGGGTAAGACCTATTTCCCGATGCAAGAGTCCAAGACCTATGTGGCCTCGGGCACCGCGTCCTGGTACGGCACCAAGTTTCACGGCCAGAACACCGCCAATGGCGAGGTCTATGACCTGTACGGCATGAGCGCGGCGCACAAGACTTTGCCGCTGCCCAGCTACGTCAAGGTGACCAACCTGGATAACGGCAAGGCCGTGATCCTGCGCGTCAACGACCGTGGCCCGTTTTATTCGGATCGTATTATCGACTTGTCCTACGCTGCTGCCAAAAAGCTCGGCTATGCCGAAACCGGTACGGCCCGGGTCAAGGTTGAAGGTATTGACCCTCAGGCCTGGTGGGCTCAGCGCGGTCGCCCTGCGCCGCTGATGCTCAACGAACCGAAAGTGGCCCAGAACACCGCCCCGACCGTGTCCACCGGCAAGGTTGAACAATGGACGCCGCCCGCACAGCAGCATGCTGCCGATGTGGTTCCGGTCAGTCCAATGGCCAAGGGCCAGGGTACCTACCTTCAGGTCGGTGCCTTTGCCAATCCGGACGCTGCCGAGTTGCTTCGTTCCAAACTCAGTGGCATGGTCAGTACCCCCGTGTTTATCAGTTCGATTGTGCGCAATCAGCAAACCTTGCACCGTGTACGCATGGGGCCAATAGCCTCGGCGGGTGAGGTGGCACAAACACAAAACAGCGTGCGCCTGGCCAATCTGGGCCAGCCGAGCGTTGTGACGTCGGATCAGTAACACCGAACAAAGCGTTGGGCCCTGAGCAGTCGGGGCCCAAACGCAGTTGCAGAGGTCAAGAATAAAAGCCCTTCCAGGGGCCGGGACTGCAACTGAATACGCGGCAGTCAGTCAAACGACTGCCTGTACAGTTTTGCCCGCGAGGGTAAGTTTCCATTAACAACTTCGAGAGACGGATGAACATCACCACCTTTGCCAAACGCCTGTGCCTGCTAGTACCGCTGATCGTCACTCCTGCCGCCTGGGCAGTCGAGATGATGCCGTCGCCACCACAACTTGCAGCCAAGTCCTATGTTCTGATGGATGCCAGCAGCGGTAACGTGCTGGTCGAGAACAACGGCGACCAGCGTCTGCCGCCAGCCAGCCTGACCAAGCTGATGACCGCTTACATCGCGACTCTGGAAATCCGTCGTGGCCAGATCGGCGAAAACGACCCGGTAACTGTCAGCGAAAACGCATGGCGCACCGGTGGTTCGCGGATGTTCATCAAGGTCGGCACCCAGGTGTCGGTCAGCGACCTGCTGCATGGCATCATCATCCAGTCGGGTAACGACGCCAGCGTCGCCCTGTCCGAGCACATTGCCGGCAGCGAAGACGCTTTTGCCGACATGATGAACAAGACCGCCGGTGAGCTGGGCATGTCCAACAGCCACTTCATGAACCCGACCGGCCTGCCGAACCCGGATCACTACTCGTCGGCTCACGACATGTCGTTGCTGGCTCGCGCCATCATCCACGAAGACCCGACTCACTACGCGATCTACTCGCAGAAAGAGTTCTTCTGGAACGGTATCAAGCAGCCTAACCGCAACCTGTTGTTGTGGCGCGACAAAACCGTTGATGGTCTGAAAACCGGTCACACCGACGAAGCCGGCTATTGCATGGTGTCTTCGGCCGTACGTGATGGCATGCGCCTGATCGCCGTGGTGTTCGGCACCAACAGTGAAGCGGCCCGTGCTGCAGAGACCCAGAAGCTGCTGACCTACGGTTTCCGTTTCTTCGAAACCCAGACCTTCTACCAGAAGGGCACCGAGCTGGCTCAGGCTCCGGTTTGGAAAGGCACCACCAACCAGGTCAAGGCTGGCCTGGCGGATGACCTGACCATGACCCTGCCAAAAGGCCAACTGAAAAAGCTGGCTGCAAGCATGACCATGAACCCGCAACTGATGGCCCCTATCGCCAAAGGCGATGTGATCGGCAAGGTTGAGGTCAAACTTGACGACAAGGTTGTGCACAGTGCTGACCTGATCGCCCTTGAGCCCGTCGAGGAAGGTGGTATTTTCCGACGCGTGTGGGATAGCATCCGTCTATTCTTCTACGGGCTGTTCAACTGATTGCACCCACCTGTGTGACCCCGCGCCTACCCTGCGCGGGGGCACCTTTGTTGTTCCGGGCTTACGAGGCCAATACGCCATGAGCGATACCGAAGTAAAGGCGCCAAAGATCGAATTCCCCAACGTGGATTACCCGGTTAAGGTGATCAGCGACACGGGTGTGGGCAATAAGGACAAAATCATCGATATCGTCAAGAAACACGCGACGGTCAACGATGATCGTGTCGATGAGCGCCAGAGCACCAACGGCAAGTACACGACGATCCAGCTGCATATCGTGGCCACTGATCAGGATCAGCTCTACAACATCAACAGCGAATTGCGAGCCACCGGCTTCGTACATATGGTGTTGTGATGTCGCAGGTCTTGGGTATTCGTGAGCTGGGCCAGCTTGATTACGAGCGCACCTGGCTGGCGATGCAGCGTTTCACCGATGAGCGCAAGCTGGTGCCGGACACGCAAGACGAAGTCTGGCTGGTGCAGCACCCGCCGGTGTTTACCCAAGGCCAGGCAGGCAAGGCCGAGCATCTGCTGCTACCGGGAGATACCCCGGTGGTGAAGTCGGATCGCGGTGGCCAGGTGACCTACCACGGCCCCGGCCAATTGGTTGCCTACCTGATGCTCGATGTGCGCCGGCTGGGCTATGGCGTACGTGAGCTGGTCACGCGGATGGAACAGTGCCTGATCGACTTGCTCGCCAGCTATGGCGTGAGCGCTGCAGCCAAGGCCGATGCGCCGGGCGTGTATGTTGATGGCGCGAAAATCGCCTCTTTGGGCCTGCGGATCCGCAATGGCTGCTCCTTCCACGGTCTGGCCCTGAATGTGGACATGGACCTGGAACCGTTTCGACGGATTAACCCCTGTGGCTATGCGGGGCTGGCGATGACCCAGCTGCGTGACCATGCAGGGCCGATTGAATTTGCCGAGGTTGGTGCCCGGCTGCGCTCGCAGCTCGTCAAACACCTCGACTATGCTGAGCAGACGACCCTGACGGGCGGAATCGATTGATATGACTACTGCGCAAGACGCTGTTCAAACCCTGATCCCAACGCTGGATATCTCAGAACGTGCAGCCCGCGCCAGCGAGGCCCGTTCCAAGGTTGAGACCGGCGTCAAGTTGCGCGGTGCCGAGAAGGTTGCGCGTATCCCGGTAAAGATCATTCCGACCACCGAACTGCCGAAGAAGCCTGACTGGATTCGCGTGCGCATTCCGGTTTCTCCGGAAGTCGACCGTATCAAGTCCCTGCTGCGTAAGCACAAGCTGCACAGCGTGTGCGAAGAAGCCTCCTGCCCGAACCTGGGCGAATGCTTCTCGGGCGGTACCGCGACCTTCATGATCATGGGTGACATCTGCACCCGTCGTTGCCCGTTCTGTGACGTGGGCCACGGCCGACCGAAGCCACTGGACACCAATGAGCCGGAAAGCCTGGCGATTGCCATCGCTGATCTGCGCCTGAAGTACGTGGTGATCACCTCGGTAGACCGCGATGACCTGCGTGACGGTGGTGCCCAGCACTTTGCCGACTGCATCCGCGAAATCCGCAAACTGTCGCCGGGCGTGCTGCTCGAAACACTTGTTCCGGACTACCGTGGGCGCATGGATGTTGCGCTTGAAATCACCGCAGCCGAGCCGCCAGACGTGTTCAACCACAACCTCGAAACTGTGCCGCGCCTGTACAAGGCTGCGCGTCCGGGCTCCGATTACCAGTGGTCGCTGACCCTGCTGCAACGTTTCAAGCAGATGATGCCGCACATTCCGACCAAGTCGGGCCTGATGCTGGGGCTGGGCGAGACAGACGAGGAAGTGATCGAAGTGATGAAGCGCATGCGCGAACATGACATCGACATGCTGACCCTGGGTCAGTACCTGCAACCGTCACGCAACCACTTGCCGGTCCAGCGTTTCGTACACCCGGACACCTTCGCGTGGTTTGCCGAGGAAGGCTACAAAATGGGCTTTAAAAACGTGGCATCCGGTCCGCTGGTACGTTCTTCGTACCACGCTGATGAACAAGCCAAGCTGGTCAAATCCATGCTGGTGAGTGCCTGACTCCATGACTAACCGGCTCACCGCGCCAGTGTCCTTCAAGGCCCATAGCGCGGTGCCCGCGTTGCCCGCTGGCGGGGTGATCGCCCTGATCGCCCCGGCAGGCCCTGCCGAACTTGACCTGAACCTCGCGACCCAATGGATGCATGCACGCGGCTACCAGCTGCGGGTCTATCCGGGGGTGTGGCAGCGGGAGGGTTATCTTGCCGGTTCTGATGCAGAGCGTTTACGCGACCTGCATGAGGCTTTTGCCGATGACAGCATTGATGCCATTTTCTGCCTGCGCGGCGGCTATGGCAGCCCGCGCTTGCTCGATGGCATCGACTTTGAGCTGTTGCGTCGTCATCCCAAGCCGTTTGTCGGCTACAGCGATATCACCGCGTTGCATCTGGCGATCACCCGTTACGCGGGCTTTGTGACCTTTCACGGGCCAATGGTGAACGCTGATCTGCTGGGCAACAAACAACCGCCTACCGAAACTTCATTGCTGCGTATGCTCGGCGGGCAACAGCCGCCCGTGCTGGAGCATCCCGCGGCCTGGCCGTTGACGACCATTGCCCCGGGCTGCGCCAGTGGCCGTTTGCTGGGTGGCAATCTGTCGATGATCTGCGCGGTGATGGGCACGGCGTTTGAACTGGACAGCGAAGACATCATCCTGTTTATCGAAGACGTCAACGAACCGTTGTACCGGGTCGACCGTCTGCTGACGCATTTGCGCCTGGCGGGCAAGCTCGACAGGTTGCGCGGAGTGCTGGTGGGGGACGTGGCCGGAGTTGATGTTGCGGCGCTGGAGCGGTTGCTCACCCAGGAGCTGGGCGGTCTGGGTATTCCGGTGCTGGCCGGTTGGCGCAGCGGGCATTGCGATCCGAACCTGACCTTGCCGATGGGTGCGCAGGTCAGGCTGGATGCTGATCAGCAGTTGCTGGTGCTTGAGCAGGATGTAGTTGTAAGCGCCTGAACCTGAAGCCCCTCTCCCATAGGGAGAGGGTAGCAACCTTACCGGCTACGCAAACTCTCCAGCAGCTTGTGGCTCGGATAGCCGTCTGCTGGCCAACCCATGGCCTGCTGCGCGCTGCGAATAGCCTTGCGGGTATTGGCGCCGATAATGCCGTCTGCATTACCCGCATCATAATTGCGCTGGCTCAGCAGCATTTGCAGTTCGACGCGCTCGGAGCGGCTCAGCGGTCGGTCGTCTTTTGGCCAGTCGGCCAAAATGATCCCGCCACCGTTGAAACGTTGCGACAACAAGCCCACGGCCAGTGCATAGGATGATGAGTTGTTGTAACGCAAGATGGCTCGGAAGTTATCCAGTACCAGAAACGCCGGGCCACGATAGCCTGCAGGGAGCAGCAGGGCAGCGCTTAACTGCTCTGAGCCTGCGGCGCTGGCAGGTACCTTGACTCCCAGTTTTTGCCATTCGGCAACGCTCTTTTTGATTGCGCCATCAGCCAGGGCGTAGTCGAACCCGGCAGGCAGCGTCACTTCAAAGCCCCACGGCTGGCCTTGCTTCCAGCCCGAGCTTTGCAGGTAGTGGGCAGTCGAGGCCAGGGCATCTGCCGAGCTGTTCCATATATCACGACGGCCATCACCATCGAAATCCACCGCGTGGGTTTCATAGGTGGTGGGGATGAATTGGGTCTGGCCCATTGCGCCCGCCCACGAGCCGAGCATTTTCTCGGGGCTTATATCGCCTTCCTGAATGATCTTCAGTGCAGCGATCAATTGGCTTTGAGCAAACTCCGGGCGACGCCCTTCATAGGCCAGGGTCGCGAGGGAGCGAATGACTGACTTGTTGCCCTGGAACGAGCCAAAATTGCTTTCCATGCCCCAGACCGAAACCAGCGCCTGGCGATCAACGCCATAACGCTGCTCGATGCGGCCCAGCAGTTCGGCATTCTGCTCCAGCAAACGCTGGCCATTACGTACACGCAAAGGCGACAGGGCACCGTCCAGGTACTCCCAGACCGGGCGGCTGAATTCGGGCTGGCTGCGGTCGGCCTTGATCACGCTCATGTCTGGCGTAATGCCGGCAAAGGCGTTATCGAATACCAGCGGGTTGATTCCGGCTTTAAGCGCTTGGGCGCGGAAATCGGCTTGCCACTCGCTGAAGCTTTGAGTGGGCTGAACAAGAGGGGTGTCGGTGCCTGGCACTGGCGCGCTGCTGATGACCGCAGGTGCCGGAGGTACCACAGGCAAGGTTTGAGCATCGGCTGCGGTCGGTTTCTCTGCGCAGGCGACTAAAAGGATGACGCTGGAAGCAGCGATCAGTTGGCGCATCGGCCAACGGCGTGTATGACGTGAGAGCATGCGCAGGTCCAGGTAATGCAAAACAGAAGCAGACCTTATCATCCCCG
>Ga0302347_1000266_pt1 | contig 93314 bp, 81 predicted proteins | sample PhyWR1_FD_202178 | JGI IMG/M metagenome (GOLD analysis project Ga0302347, IMG submission 202178) | Leaf surface microbial communities from wheat plants in UC Gill Tract Community Farm, Albany, California, United States - DLSL W.R1 (v2)... | ecosystem: Host-associated > Plants > Phyllosphere >... | reverse complement strand
CACGAATTGCTTGATTCAGTTGTTAAAGAGCGGTTGGTTTAGCTTTCGCTGAACCGAGGCGCGCATTCTACAGCAGCCTCTGTTGCTGTCAAGCGGTTATTTTAAGATGTTTTCAAAGTTTCCTCTGCAACATCAACCACTTGCGCTTTCGATCTCTCGTTAGCGGGAGGCGAATTCTACAGCGTTACACGCTGCTGTCAACACCTCATTTCCTGCTTCGATGACTTGAAGCTGACACTGCCGAAAACCAATCCAACTCATTGAAACTCAAGGAGTTTTCCGTTTCGACTGCGCCGGAAGTGGGCGAATTATAGGCCGTTGGAATTCTGAGTCAAGCATTAATCAAAACTATCGCATTACGAAGCTTTATAGAAAGAAAGCACACCCAAAATGCGCACTATATTGCACATAACTCATTACTTAAGCATGATGCCTGCCTTTAGACCTCCTCTGCCAGGCACTCTCCTTAATGACAAAGCTCCCCCATAGCCTCGTAGCGACGCTATTCCCTGTTGGCTTGCTGCTAATCGCCATGGCCTCGATCCAGTCCGGCGCGTCGCTGGCAAAAAGCATGTTCCCCATTATCGGGGCCCAAGGAACAACCAGCCTGCGCCTGGCATTCGCCAGCATTATCATGCTGCTGATCCTGCGACCGTGGAGAGCCAGGCTCACCGCCAAGTCCTTGAAGACCGTTATCGTTTACGGGATAGCCCTGGGAGGGATGAATTTCCTCTTCTATATGTCCTTGCGCAGCGTTCCACTGGGTATCGCCGTGGCCCTGGAGTTTACCGGGCCTCTGGCAGTCGCCATTTATACCTCCCGCAGGCCCATCGACTTTATATGGATAGGCCTGGCTATCACAGGTCTGCTGCTACTCATACCTTTTGGCGAAAGCGCTCAGGGTATCGACCCTGTCGGCGCGGGTTACGCGCTAAGCGCCGGGGTCTGCTGGGCACTGTACATTCTATATGGGCAAAGGGCCGGCGCTGACAACGGGGTGCAGACTGCAGCTTTAGGCGTGATTATTGCTGCACTTTTCTTCGCGCCTATCGGCGTGTACCACGCCGGTGCCGCATTATTGACCCCCGGCCTGATTCCGATAGCCATTGGCGTAGCGCTATTGTCTACCGCCCTGCCCTATACGCTGGAGATGATTGCCCTCACACGCATGCCTACCCGCACATTCGGCACGCTTATGAGCATAGAACCGGCATTTGGAGCACTGTCAGGGTTGTTGTTTCTGAATGAGATCCTGTCATTTACACAATGGATGGCCATTTGTTGCATCATCATGGCTTCAATTGGTGCGACCTTGACGATGCGCAACCACACAACACCCGTTGTAGCTGACAAAAAGCCTGCTAAATGACTCAGTTCTGGTAATTGACTCTCATTTAGAGGATGTTTGTCACTCGTGAGTCACTTGGGATGATTCCGGATAAGGATATCCACAGCAGCCATGGAAAATGGCCATCGAATTGTGCATCCCGTAATCCGGCACAAACGCTTTAAGGACAGGAATGAAACGAATTTTGGTAGCTTTAGCCGTACTTGCTGTAACCGGCTGCGCTGCAACCTCGGAAACCGCCGTCAAACATGGCAAAAGAGGCTTGCATATCAATTGCTCTGGATTGTCCTCATCGTGGAACAAGTGCTACGCCGAAGCTGACAAGGCTTGTGGCACCAAAGGCTACCGAGTCATTGCCAAATCAGGCGATGCTGCCGAAGAACCAGGGGATTACCCGTTCGGGCTGAACCCGGCGGGCTATACAAGCCGCAGCATGATCGTTATCTGTAAGTAGTCACCGGGCCTTGTGGCCATGCAGTCAGATGACCCAGCTGCATGGCCGCAATATCAGGCTGTAATCGAAAGCGGTGCCGTACGCTCCAGCAACCATTCAAGAGCCGGACCTTCAAGCAGCGGGCTCAAACGCTCGCGAACCTGGGCGTGATAAGCATCAAACCAGTCCAGTTCCTCTCGGGTCAGCAATGACGGTTCCAGACAACGGGTGTCAATCGGACACAGTGTCAGGGTCTCAAACTTCAGGAATGTCCCAAACTCCGAAGCCCCCGCCTCACGGTTCAATACCAGGTTCTCGATTCGCACGCCCCAGCGCCCCGGGCGGTAGGTGCCAGGCTCGATCGAGGTAATCATCCCCGGCTGCATTGCCGTGTGTGGTGCCGCAGCTGCCTGGTAGGCAATAACCTGAGGGCCTTCATGCACATTCAGGAAATAGCCGACGCCATGCCCTGTGCCATGGCCATAATCGACGTTCTCGGCCCAAATCGGTGCCCGGGCAATCGAGTCCAGCAAAGGTGACAGGATTCCCTTGGGGAATTGAGCCCTGGAAAGTGCAATGACCCCTTTTAATACACGGGTACAGTCGCGCTTCTGCTCAAGGGTTGGCGTGCCCACAGGGACCATGCGCGTAATGTCGGTTGTCCCGCCCAGGTACTGCCCGCCCGAGTCGATCAGCAGCAGGCCGTCGCCCTCGATCACTGCATGCTCTTGCTCGGTTGCGTGGTAATGGGGCATTGCACCATTGGCATTGAAAGCAGCGATGGTATTGAAACTCAGCGATACAAACCCCGGGCGACGGGCACGGGCAGCGCTGAGATGCTCATCAATGCTCAGTTCAGTAATGCGCTCGCGCCCCAGAGCTGTTTCCAGCCATGCGAAAAACTCACAAAGAGCAGCGCCATCCTGCTCCATGGCCTGACGGATATGGACCGCATCATCAAGGCTCTTTTGCGACTTGGCCAGGGTGGTCGGGTTCAAGCCTTCTACCAGTGTTACCTCAGCTTGCAGATTGCCGAGCAACCCGCAGGTCACGCGGGCAGGATCCACCAGCAAGCGGGTTGCCGCCGGCAAAGATGCCAGCGCAGCATTGATCCGGGCATAATCACGCAGATCAACACCGTCACGGGCCAGTGTGTCACGCAACTCGGGGCTGACTTTATTCAGGTCCAGGAACAGGGTTGCGCGCTCTTGCTCGATCAACGCAAACGACACGAACACCGGGTTGAAGGAGACATCCGAACCGCGCAAGTTAAATAGCCAGGCGATGTCATCCAGGGTTGCAATAAAGTGAGCATCCGCTTTGCGCTGCTTGAGGGTATCGCGTAACTGCGCCAGTTTTTCTACGCGACTGACCGTTGCTTGCGGGGGCAAGTGCTCGTAGATTGGCTGCACAGGGAGTGTTGGCCGATCCAGCCAGACCTCGCTGAGCAGGTCAATATCGGTACGCAAAACCGCACCGCGCTCCTTGAGTTTACTTTCGAGCGTACGCGCGGAGGCCAGCGCAAGAACCGCACCATCCACGCAAACGGTTGCACCTTCGGGCGCCTGTTCGGCCAGCCACTCCAGAGGGCCAGGCTGGCCTGGAAGCAACTTGACCAGTTCAATGGTGCTGCCAGTGAGCTCCTTGGCAGCCTGCTCCCAGTAACGGCTGTCAGCCCATACGCCAGCAAAGGTGGGCGTCACGATCAAGGTGCCAACAGAGCCGTAAAAGCCCGACAACCATTGACGGCCCTGCCAATACGCAGGCAAGTACTCCGAAAGATGGGGATCGGCCGAGGGCACCAGCAAGGCATAAATACCATTCTGGTTCATCAGCGCCCGGGTGCGGGCCAGACGCTCCACAACCGATCCCGAATTCAACGACTGAGTACTCATCCTGTCTCCTGCTAATCACTGATAATTATTAGTTGTCGCCCATGATGATGGCTGAGCGACTAGGACTGGGCAACCGCCCAGAACGGTGCCGGCGCAGCGACAGATGCCTTGATCGCTTTTGCTGCAGCCTCTATGTCCTGCTCGCTGGTAAAGCGGCCAAGACTCAGGCGGATTGTTCGACCCGCCTTTTCTGCATCATGCCCTAACGCCAGCAACACATGGGAGGGTGCATTACTGGCCGAGTTGCACGCCGATGTGGCCGAATACGCCAGCGCAGCACTCAAGGCTACGGTGTTGAAATGCCCTTCGCTGAAGGTCAGGCTCAAGGTATGGGGAATTCGCTGGGTCGGACACCCATTACACTGTAGCCCCGGCACATCAGCCAGTTGTTCCAGCAGACGCTGACGCAAGCTGCGAATATGCTCCTGCTCCTCGGCAAATGACTCGCTGGCCAGGGCAAAAGCAGCACCCATGCCTGCAATCTGATGCGTAGCCAGGGTTCCCGAGCGCAGCCCGGACTCATGACCACCGCCATGTATCTGCGCCTGTAGCCGGTCCTGTGCTCGTGGCCCTACATACAAGGCGCCGATCCCTTTGGGACCATAGATCTTGTGCCCCGAGAACGACATCAGGTCCACCGCCCACTCACCCAGGTCAATGGCCACCTTGCCTGCACCTTGTGCGGCGTCGACATGGAACAATGCACCATGCTCGCGCACGCGAAGCCCGATACCCGGAATGTCATTGACCGTACCCAGTTCGTTGTTGACCAGCATCAGCGACACCAGCAGCGTGTCTGCCCGTAGCGCGGCACTGACCTGCTCGGCACTGACAAGCCCGTTGGCATCGGGTGCCAGATACGTCACTTCAAAGCCCGAGTTCTGCAAAAATCGCGCCGTGTCCAGTACCGCCTTGTGCTCGATCTGGCTGGTGATGATATGACCACGGGACTGGCCACTGGCCTGAGCCACACCCTTCAACGCAAGGTTGTTGGACTCGGTTGCACCCGAGGTCCAGATAATCTGTTCTGGTTGCGCATTGATCAGTTGCGCGACCTGCTTGCGCGCCAGTTCTACCGCAAGCCGGGCTTGCTGACCAAACACATGGGAACCCGAAGCAGGATTGCCAAAGTTGCCTTCAAAGCCCAGGCAATCGACCATCACCTGAATGACACGAGCGTCCACAGGCGTGGTGGCCGCGTAATCGAAATAAAGAGGTCGCTTGTTCATTGTTCAAACCCACTGTGCGCATTTCGGAATCAGGCAGCGCCTGATTCAAGGATAGTGAAGCCACTTGAAAATGCGGCGGTTAGAAATACCCGATCGAGCCAGGTGAAAAAAGATCTGTTTAAAAGAAAAACCGTAGGAAAAATCCCAAATTCAGGTCATCTGCAATGCAGGGTCTTATAAAGCGCTAAAAACAGGTCACGGCGCAAGTCCGATATGCAATATCGATATATAAATATGGAATTAGGTTAGTTTACGGAATAACAAAATAACTTTATAAAGCTGCCTTCGGCTTTCCTTTTGTGGGCAGAGCCCCTGTTAAAAGGAGCTGTCAATGCAGCTTTTAACATTACCGGCCACCCCGGCACTGGCCACGTCTATCCGCGCCACCGCTCAAGTTTTTGAAGATCCCGCGTCCAGGGCCCTGCTGGCGCACCTGCAACAAATCGCCCCCAGTGATGCCAGTGTGCTGATCATTGGCGAGACCGGCACGGGCAAGGAATTGGTTGCGCGGCATATACATCAGCTCAGCCACCGTCACCAGAAGCCATTTGTGGCCGTCAATTGCGGCGCGTTTGCAGAGTCACTGGTTGAAGCCGAGTTGTTCGGCCATGAAAAAGGCGCGTTTACCGGCGCACTGGCCGCTAAAGCCGGCTGGTTTGAAGAGGCAGATGGCGGCACCTTGTTTCTGGATGAAATAGGCGACTTGCCGTTGACCATTCAGGTAAAGCTGCTGCGCGTCCTGCAGGAGCAGGAAGTGGTGCGCCTGGGTTCACGTAAAAGCACGCCAATCAACGTGCGCGTACTGGCCGCCACCAACGTTAATCTGGAGCAAGCTATAGACGCCGGTCATTTCCGGGAAGATCTGTATTACCGCCTGAACGTGGTCAGCCTTGGCTTGCTGCCGTTGCGCGAGCGTCCGGGGGATATCCTGCCGCTGGCCAGACATTTTCTTAAAACCTATCGCCAGCGCCTGCCCCACGGACCCACAGCCCTGAGCGAATGCGCCGAACAGGTACTTGTCCACCACCCTTGGCAGGGCAATATTCGCGAACTGGAAAACGTCGTGCACCACAGCCTGCTGCTGTGCCGCAATCAAACCATCACGGTGCAGGATCTGCGCTTGCCCCAGCCGCGCAGCAGACGTCAGGACTTCGCCGCACCGCAACCCGCCACACACAACACACGGGACCTGTTGCAACGGGCGTTTCATAAACTGTTCGAAGAGGAGCCCGGCGCCCTGCATGAAACCGTTGAAGACACCCTGTTGCGTGCGGCCTATGAGTTCTGCCATCACAATCAGGTGCACACGGCCAAGCTGCTGGGTTTGAGCCGCAACGTCACCCGCACCCGCCTGATCAAGCTCGGCGCACTCTCAGTCAATTCACGACGGGTAGAGGCGGACGCCCTCGCCTATTGATAGTCACATCAGCAGTGCCTGACGACAGCTATAAACGGTTTGCCCATCGTTTAAAGCGACGTTGGGCTATCGGCTGGCAAAAGGTCTATCGCCGCTGTTCACGCTTATGGGTAAGATGACGATCTTCGCGCGCGTCTGCGCTGTACGTCCTGCCGAATTAAGTCGATCCCATGCCTTTTGAACTCAGCGTAGATTTGACCACCCTCGCCATTCTGGCTGCCGTTGCTTTTGTTGCCGGATTTATCGATGCCATTGCCGGCGGCGGAGGCTTGCTCACCACCCCTGCCCTGCTCACCGCAGGCTTGCCGCCCCATCTGGTGCTGGGCACCAACAAGCTCAGCTCGACATTCGGCGCGGCCACGGCAAGTTTAACCTTCTACCGACGCAAGCTGTTCCACCCCCGTGAATGGAAGCTGGCCATTTTCGGCACCCTGGCTGGTGCTCTGATCGGGGCAACAGCTGCCCACTACATGCCCGCCGAGTGGCTCAACAAGATGCTGCCGGTGATTGTCTTCGGTTGCGGGCTCTATCTGCTGTTTGGTGGCACGCCAAAAACCCCCATCGACAACGATGCACCGATCAAAAAGAAATGGCAGTTGCCTCAGGGCCTGGGCCTGGGTTTTTACGATGGCGTAGCCGGGCCGGGTACCGGTGCGTTCTGGACCGTCAGCAGCATGCTGATGTACCCGATCGATCTGGTGAAGGCCAGTGGCGTAGCCCGCAGCATGAACTTCGTCAGCAATATTGCGGCGCTGTCGGTGTTTGTCTTTTCCGGGCATGTTGACTGGGTGATCGGCCTGACCATGGGCTTTGCGGTGATGGTCGGGGCCTTCTTTGGCGCCCGCAGTGCAATCAGCGGCGGCGCCAAGTTCATTCGCCCAGTGTTTATTACCGTAGTGTTGGGCCTGACCGTACGCCTAGCCTGGCAGCACTGGTTCGGCATGGCCTAAGCGCCTGGCCACATACAAGTCGATGAGATAGCGCGCAATCGAGCGCGACGCCGGCAACGGCGGCAACTGGTGCACATTGAACCACTGCGCGTCTTCTATCTCATCGGCCTGGGGCACGATCTCACCGCCTGCATACTCTGCGTGAAACCCCAGCATCATTGAGTGCGGGAACGGCCAGCACTGGCTGCCCACATACTGGATATTCCTGACCTCAACCTGCACCTCCTCTCGCACTTCGCGGATCAGGCAATCCTCGGCCGACTCGCCCGGCTCGGCGAAGCCTGCCAAGGTGCTGTAGACCCCCGCCACAAAGCGCGGCGAACGGGCCAGCAAGACCTCATCGCCACGGGTAATCAACACGATCATACTCGGCGAAATACGCGGATAACTGCGCAAATCACAGGGGGCGCAAAACATTGCACGCTCCCCCGGCACCTGTGTCATCGCCTGCCCGCAACTGCCGCAAAAACGATGCTCGCGAGCCCAGGTGCCGATTTGCGCGGCGTAGCCCAGCACCTTGTACAGGGTGTGATCGTCGCCCAACATAAAGGCGCGCAAGCCTTGCCAGTGGCAATCCTCAACCTGAGCCGCACCATTAAGCTCCAGCAGATACACCGGCTCACCGTCGAGGTGACCTATGCCATGCTCGGCCATCACCGGCAGTTCCTGGCGCTTGAGCCATTCCCGGGGAAACAGCGGGCCATTGGCATCAAGCAAAAACCCGTCCGGGCCGCGCGCCACGGCCCAGCCGCCAGTCAGGTCTGTATCCAGTACTGCCGTGATCCAACGCGGTGTCATCAAATGATCCTTGTTCAGGTTACAAAGCCATCAATCCACAAACTCGGGTTTTTGTTTGGTCATATGCGCCGTCATCGCCAGCCGCAAGTCGCTGGACTGGAGCATTGCCGCATTCCAGGTGGCGACATATTCCAGACCGTCATCCACGCTGTGATCGCGCATATAGCTGATCATCCGCTTGGTTCCGGCAATGGCGATGGGTGATTTACTGGCGATTTCCTTAGCAATTGCCATCACGCCATCCAGCAACGCTTGCTGATCACTGTAGACCCGGTTGACCAGGCCAATTGCCAGAGCCTCTTGTGCCGCAACCATACGGCCGGTATAGGCCAGCTCACGGAGCATGCCATCACCAATAATACGCGGCAGACGTTGCAGTGTACCTACGTCGGCGGCCATGCCCATGTCGATTTCCTTGATCGAGAACTGCGCGTCCTCGGCGGCATAACGCATGTCGCAGGCTGCAATCAGGTCGATCGCCCCGCCGATGCAGTAGCCCTGAATCGCCGCCAACACTGGCTTTCGGCACTGGTCAACGGCGTTGAACGAGGCCTGCATCTGCAGGATCTTGCGCCGAAGCATGCGGGCATTGCGGCCCACATCCTTGCCCATCTCATTGGCCACCGAGGCCAGCAGCATCAGGTCGATACCAGCTGAAAAGTGCTTGCCCGCACCACTGAGCACCACTACCCGCACAGCGTCGGTTTCATCGATCCACTGGAAGATCTCGATGATCTCGGTCCAGAAGGCCGCGTTCATCGCATTGACCTTTTCAGGCCGGTTGATCTGAACGTGGGCGATGCTGCCTTTTAACTCAACCTGAAAAGCCTGGTAGTCGGACATAACCTGAATCCTTTGTAGGGCGCTGTCGCCGCTCAATGAACGGCGGACTATAACAAGCCTTGCAGGCCCCAGGCAGGCCGCGATTACGCCAAATTACGGACAAAATGACCTGCCTGAATATCCTTAACGTTGCAGGATAAAACCCTCAATGGCCTGGGCAACGCCGTCTTCAACGTTACTGCCGGTGACCAACATCGCCTGCTCGCGAATCTGCGCATCCGCCTGGCCCATGGCAATCGACAGCCCGGCACGCTGGAACATCGCCGGATCATTGCCGCCATCACCGATTGCAACTGTACGCTCAAGGGGCACGCCCAAATGCTCGGCCAGGGTAACCAGGGCATCGCCTTTATTGGCCTGGAGCGCAGTGATATCCAGGTAACGAGCCTGCGAGCGGCTGGCAGATGCCTCCCCGCTCAACAACTGTTGCAATTGCTGTTCAAGCTCAACCAGCAGCGGCGCGTTACTCGTGGTGGCTACGATCTTGTCCACCCGGTGCAGGTACGACTCGAAACTCTCAACCACCAGCGGCGCATACCCCAGGCCCTGCTGTTCATGGGCAACCATGGGCCCCAGCGGGTCGCGCAGCAGCCAATGATCATCAGCAAAGAGCCAAATTTCGACGTCATGCACGGCCAGCAAGGCCAGTGTCTTAAGCACGGCTTCGTAGGGCACATGATGGGACTGCAAATAGCTGCCATCGGCGTTGACCAGCACCCCGCCATTGAACCCGGCAGTCGGCAATTCAATACCTAATTGCTTGATAAAATCGCGCATGGCCCGTGGCGGCCGGCCGGTAGCCAGGGTGAAATGAATGCCTGCTGCCTGCAGTGCCTTGACTGCCGCCAGGTTACGCGGGCTGATGCTGTGATCAGGCAGAAGCAAGGTGCCATCCATGTCACACAACACCAGCTCAATCGGGTTTTGCTTCACATCACTTATCCTATGTTGAGCCAGACACGACCGTCGCGAGCCAGCAACTCTTTAGCTGCCTCAGGGCCATCTTCACCTGCCTTGTAGGGTTGCACGTCGGATTGTTCGCGCCATGCATCCAGAAAAGGCTGCACACCGCGCCAGCCGTTTTCAATATTGTCCGCACGCTGAAACAAGGTCTGATCGCCGGTCAGGCAGTCATAAATCAAGGTTTCGTAGCCTGTTGAGGGCTGCATTTCGAAGAAGTCCTTGTACGCAAACCCCAGTGCGATATCTGCCATGTTCAGCCCGGGCCCTGGCTGCTTCGCCTGCAGGTCGAACCACATGCCCTCGTTGGGTTGAATCTGGATCCGCAGATAGTTGGGCTTAACACGTTCCACTTCGGTGTCGCGAAACTGCGCATAAGGCGCCGGTTTGAAGCAGATGGCGATTTCAGTATCGCGGGCGCTCATGCGTTTGCCGGTGCGCAGGTAAAACGGCACGCCGACCCAGCGCCAGTTGTCGATCATCACCTTGAGCGCGACAAAGGTTTCGGTGCTGCTGTCCGCCGCCACATTGTTTTCTTCACGATAACCCACGACCGGCTTACCGCCGGACTCACCCTGGGTGTACTGGCCGCGCACCGAGTTTTTCAGCGCATCTTCTTTGGACCAGGGGCGGATGGCGCCAATCACCTTGGCCTTCTCACCACGCACCGCATCCGCCCCAAAGGCGGCCGGCGGTTCCATCGCCACCATCGCCAGCAGTTGAAACAAATGGTTGGGCAACATGTCGCGCAAGGCGCCGGTGTGTTCATAGAAACTGCCGCGTGTCTCGACCCCGACGGTTTCGGCCGCCGTGATCTGCACATGGTCAATGTAATGATTGTTCCAGAAGGCTTCGAACAGCCCGTTGGAGAAACGGCTGACAAGGATGTTCTGGACGGTTTCCTTGCCCAGATAATGGTCAATCCGGTAGATCTGCTTCTCGCCCATGACGCTCAGCAGGCATTCGTTCAGTGCCTGGGCTGTTTGCACGTCAGAGCCAAAAGGTTTTTCAATGACTACCCGGCGAAACGCACCCGGGGTTTCCTTGAGCAACCCGCTGGCGCCCAACCGCTGCACCACTTCGCTGAAAAAGCGCGGTGCAGTGGCCAGGTAGAACACCGCATTACCCGTGCCGCTGGCGATGATTTTCTGTTCCAGCGCCGCGTAGGTGCTGTCATCCAGAAAATCGCCCTGCACGTAGCTGATGTTCTTCGCCAACGAGGCCCATAACTCGGCATTCAAGCCTTGCCCGTCAGGATGATCCACTTTACTGGCGGCTTCATTGCGAATGAAGTCCTCCAGTTTTTTGGCAAAACCTTCATCACTGATCGCATTGTGGTCAACGCCCACAATGCGCAGGCCATCGTCCAGCAAACCATCACGACTCAAGTTGTACAGCGCGGGCATCAGCAAGCGCTTGACCAGATCACCGTGGGCACCAAACAGAAACAGTGTGGTGGGCGGCGCAGGCTTGGCGTCGGGTTTACTGGACAGGTCAGTCATTTTTTAGGCGTCTCCACATGGCCGCCGAAACCAAAGCGCATGGCCGACAACAATTTGTCGCCATAGAGGCTTTGCTGGCGTGAACTGTAGCGGGCAAACAAGGCCTGCGACAATACCGGCACAGGTGTCGACTGCTCCATGGCAGCCTCGATGGTCCAGCGGCCTTCACCGCTGTCTGCCACCGCGCCCGAGTAGCCATCCAGCGGCTCATCGGTGGCCAGGGCATCGGCGGTCAAGTCCAGCAACCAGGACGAAACCACGCTGCCACGGCGCCAGACTTCGGCGATATCGCCCAGGTTCAGGTCAAAGCGCTGCTCTTCAGGCAGGTTTTCACCGCCTTTCATCTTCATCAGGTTGAAGCCTTCGGCGTACGCCTGCATCAAACCGTATTCGATACCGTTGTGCACCATTTTCACGAAATGGCCAGCCCCCGCCGGGCCAGCATGGATATAACCACGCTCGGCACGATCATCGTCAGATGTACGATCCTTGGTGCGCGGGATATCACCCATGCCCGGTGCCAGAGCGGCGAACAACGGGTCCAGGTGTTTCACGACAGCGCTGTCTCCGCCGATCATCATGCAATAACCGCGCTCCAGCCCCCACACCCCACCCGATGTACCGACGTCAACGTACTGAATGCCTTTTTCGGCCAGCGACTGCGAACGACGAATGTCATCTTTGTAGAACGTGTTGCCGCCATCAATGATGATGTCATCGGCGTCCAGCAGTTCGCTCAAGGTCTCGATGGTGTCTTCGGTCGGAGCACCGGAAGGCAGCATCACCCAGACAGCACGGGGTTTGGCCAGGCCTGCGACCAGCGCTGGCAAATCGGCAACGCCGGTGGCGCCTTCCTGTTCCAGCGCGCTGACAAAGTCGGTATTGCGGTCAAAAACCACGGTTGTATGCCCATTGAGCATCAGACGCCGCGCGATATTCCCGCCCATACGGCCCAATCCAATAATTCCCAACTGCATGTACTGTTGCTCCCAACGACAAAATAAATAGGTGTACAGCACCTTAGTGCAGCATTGCCCAAGGCGCCCGGTCAGGATCAGTCCTGACACATGCTGCATAGTTTCGCACAAGCGGGAGGGCAGATTCCCGATTCAATACACTCAACAGACGGACGAAGCCGTAAAGACTGAAAAATTCATAAACATTCGGCTCGCTGACAACCCCGAACCAGCCCCGCAAGCCCTGTCATGGGTAACAAAGTTTTCACATTGCCTTAGTAATACTTAAACACTTTGTGACTGCTCACTCTTGAGGCAGTACTCATGTGCTGTGCCTGGCTACAGGGCACGGACCATTCAAGCAGTTATCAGCTGGAGCGCTGTATGGGGATGTTTAAACGCAGTAACACATCTGCGAAGGGATTCGACTGGGCAGGCCTTGGCTGGCTGTTCCTGTTCTTCTGGTATTTTTCCGGCATCACCCAACTGCTGATCCAGCTGACCGGCACTTCCGGGTTTTCCGGGTTTCGCCAAGCCTTTGTAATGAGCGCCATCTGGCTGGCGCCAATGCTGATGTTTCCCAAACACACGCGGGTAATGGCCGCAGTCATTGGTGTGGTGCTGTGGGCCTGTTCGATGGCCAGCCTGGGTTACTTCTTTATCTATCAGCAAGAGTTCTCGCAAAGCGTCATCTTCATCATGTTCGAATCGAACATCTCTGAAGCCGGCGAATACATGACCCAGTATTTTGCCTGGTGGATGGTGCTGGCATTCCTGGCCCATAGCGCTTTTGCCGTATTCCTGTGGACTCGTCTGCGCCCGGTGTACCTGCCTCGCGCGCAAGCCTGGGCCGCTGCAATTGCCATATTGGTGGCCGTTATCGGTTATCCGCTGATCAAACAGACGATCAAGCACGACAATTTCGCCAATGCCATGGAAAGCTTCGAAAGCCGCGTAGAACCCGCCGTGCCGTGGCAGATGGTAGTAGCGTATCGCCGTTATCTTGAGCAACTGGACAATATGCAAGGCATGCTCGCCAGCGCCAGCCAGATCCCGCCCCTGACCAACCTCAAGGACAACGAGGCCGGCAAGCCAGCCACATTGGTTCTGGTCATTGGTGAGTCCACCAACCGCCAGCGTATGAGCCTCTATGGTTATCAGCGTGAAACCACGCCAAACCTCGACAAATTGCGCGATCAACTGGCGATTTTTGACAATGTGGTCACTCCGCGCCCTTACACCATCGAAGCCCTGCAGCAGGTGCTGACGTTTGCCGACGAAGAAAACCCTGACCTGTACCTCAGCACCCCGTCACTGGTAAGCGTGATGAAGCAAGCCGGTTACAAGACCTTCTGGGTCACCAACCAGCAGACCATGACCAAGCGCAACACCATGCTCACCACCTTCTCCGAGCAGGCTGACGAGCAGGTTTACCTCAACAACAACCGCAACCAGAACGCCCGCCAGTATGACGGTGACGTGATTGAGCCCTTTAACAAGATCCTGGCCGACAGTGCTCCGCGTAAATTGATCGTGATTCACTTGCTCGGCACGCACATGAGCTACCAGTACCGCTATCCGCCGACCTTCGACAAGTTCGTCGACCGCACCGGCGTGCCGGCCGGGCTGAACGACGATCAGGTACCGACCTACAACAGCTACGACAACGCTGTTTTGTATAACGATTTTGTGGTGTCGAGCCTGATCAAGGATTTCGCCAAGACCGACCCCAATGGCTTTCTGCTGTACCTGTCCGACCACGGTGAAGACGTGTTCGACTCGGTCGGCCACAACACCCTGGGCCGTAACGAAGCCAAGCCGACGGCGCCGATGTACACCATTCCGTTTATGGCCTGGGCCTCGCCAAAATGGCGGGAAAACCATGCATGGAATTTCACCGGCGACCTCGGCCGCCCTTATAGCAGTTCGCAGTTTATCCACACCTGGGCTGACCTGGCGGGCCTGAGTGCCGATGAACTGGACGACAAGAAAAGCCTGGTAAGCAATCAATTTGTTGCCCGTCCGCAGTTGATCGGCGACCCCTACTCGCGCCCGCAAAAGGCCTTGATCGACTTTAGCCTGATCAAACCCAAACACCCCGTTCCTGGCAGCGTGGCCCAACAATAAACAACCTGCGGGGCGCCATTGGCGCCCTCCTCGTTTCAGACACAAAAAGTACAAATAATTCCCATTTACCTTAACTCCCCTGCTTGTCGTTCGTTTGAAGCTCTAGACAACTTCATAACAACGACAAGGAGTCGGCAGCGATGTTCGCGCCAATCACCCGTTCCATGACCCTCACCCTCGGCCTTATCAGCAGCGCCGTAAGCCCGCAATTGCTGGCCGATACCGAACGGGATGAGGTCGAAAAAACCACCCGTTCACTGGAGCTGGGCACCACAAGTGTTACTGCCCAGGGGTTGGGGGCTACTACAGAAAATACCGGTTCCTACACCACGGGTTCGACCAATACCGCGACCAAACTCAACCTGAGCATTCGCGAAACCCCGCAGTCGATCTCGGTCGTCACCCGCCAGGAGATGGACGACTTCAACCTCAACACCCTGACCGAAGCCATGCGCCATACCACAGGCATTGTGGTGCAGCACAACGACTCGGACCGGGTCAGCTACTCGTCCCGCGGCTACACCATCAACAACTTCCAGATTGACGGCATGCTCAACACCTTTAGTTTTATGAAGACCGATGCCGACACCATCATTTACGACCGTATTGAAGTGATACGCGGCGCCACCGGTCTGACCACCGGCGCGGGCGACCCGTCGGGCACCATCAATATGATCCGCAAACGCCCCACCCATCAGTGGCAGGCCAAAGCTGGCGCCACGGGCGGTAGTTACGACGACTATTACAGTTATGTCGATGTGGGCGGCCCGCTGGCCTTCGACGGCCGCCTGCGCGGGCGTACCGTGCTGGCCTACCGCGACAGCAAATCGTTTCGCGATAACTATGCCCTCAAGCGCGAAGTGGCCTACGGCATTCTGGAGGCCGATCTGACCGACACTACCATCCTGGCAGTGGGCTACGACTACCAGGACAAGCAGGTCAAGGGTTCTTCCTGGGGGACTACGCCCTACTGGACCGGTTCTGGCGAAAAAGCCGATTTTGGCCGCTCAACCAACCTGGCCACGTCATGGAGTTCATGGCCGATGAAGGATAAAACCGCCTTCGCCACCCTTGACCAGCAACTGGGCAATGACTGGCGTCTGAAAGCGGCCTACACCCATCGCACAAGTGACGCTGAAGGCAAGGTCTATTACGCAGGCGGCGGGTTCCCCAATGCCGATGGCACGGGCATGTCGGCCTATGCCAGCCATTTTATCGGCGAAGAGCAAATGACCGCCGTCGACGTCAATATCTCGGGTACTTACCCGTTGTTCGGGCGTGATCACGAATTGATGGTGGGTTACGGCCAGGCCAAGAACGACAACACCTCGCCGCTGATGGTTGACCTCAACCCGGACGACTACTACAACATTCCAAACTGGCAGGACATGAGCGCTATCCCCAAGTATCAGGACTTTGATACCGGTATTGAAGGGAGCCATGACGTCATCAAACAGAAATCCGGCTATCTGGCCACACGCTTCAACCTGACCGACCAATGGCATGCCGTGCTTGGCACCCGGTATGGCAGCTGGAAAAGCTCCAACGCCGCGACTGCGTTCGTTACAGGCAATGCAGGCGCCCTCAATCAGACAAAAGTCACCCAAACCCAAAACGACATAATTACGCCTTACGCCGGGGTCTTGTATGACTTCACCGACGAATTGACGGCTTACGTGAGTTACACCGACATTTTCAAACCAACCACCAACAAGGACGCCAGCAACTCATATCTTGAGCCTGTGGTGGGCAGTAACTATGAGCTGGGCCTGAAGGGCAGTTTCCTGCAGGAGCGTCTCAACCTGTCGAGCGCCGTGTTCTGGAGCAAGCAGGACAATGTGCCGGAAATCGACGACTCAGTGCCCCGCGGCCCCAAGGGCGAGGAGTATTACAAATCTGGTGGCAAGGGCAACAAGATCAAAGGGTTTGAGGTCGAGTTGGCGGGTGAGGTGATGCGTGACTGGAACATGCTCGCGGGTTACACCTACACCCATTCACGCAATGCTGCAGGCCAGCGCATGAACACCGCGGCGCCGTTGAACCTGTTCAAGATCTCCAGCACCTACCGCCTGCCGGGGGCTTGGAGTGCCATGACCGTGGGTGCAGCCGTCAACTGGCAAAGCGATATCTACCGCGCAGCCAATCGTCCTACCGGCGAGAAAAACGCCAAAGGCAATCCAATCACCTTCAAGGAGGACATTACCCAGAAGTCCTACACCCTGGTCGATCTGATGGCCCGCTACCGATTCGACGAGCATGTTTCGGCCTCGCTCAACGTCAAGAACCTGCTCGATCAGAAATACTACGAAAACGTCGGTTTTTATAACGGTGTGTTCTGGGGTGACCCGCGCACGGTGAGTGTTGGCCTGGAGTGGACACTCTAAACGAGCGCAAACCTTGTAACCGCTGACGAGCTACGCGAGGCTGCGTTCGACGACGCAGCCGGACGTAGCCTCGCGCGGCTCGCCATCAGCTACAGATACTTGTTCCAGAACAACATGCGCCCGTGTGCCGGGTCGAGCTGGCCATCGCTGAAACCAAACTTGCGATAGGAACCTTGAGCCACCGGGTTGCCCTCAAGCACTTCGAGGGTGATCTTGCAGCAACCTCGCTCACGGGCAATGTCTTCAACCTTGAGCAGCATTTTCTGGCTCAGACCCAAGCCGCGAAACGTATTCACCACTGACACATCATGAACATTGACCAGTGGCTTGCCGGCAAAGGTCGAAAAGCCTTCGAAGCAGTTCACCAGCCCTGCAGCCTCACCGTTGACGAACGCCAGCACACTGAACGCATGGGGGCGCTCGGCAAGTTGTGCCGGCAACTGCTCCAGCACATCCTGCGACAACCCTTCACCACCGCCCATGGGATCTTCAGCGTAGTGGTTCAATACCTCTCTGAGCGCTTGAGCATGAACCGGGTTTGTATAGTCTGCTTGCACTACCACGACATCCGACATTACGCGTATCCCTCGACGATTCTAATCATTGGTGTCTTTTTTGCGACGACACCAGACATTAGCGTGGGCAAGCCGATCCAGACAAGCTTGTGCTCACGACACAGGCGAGGAATCCAGCAACGGCATCAAGCTGGAAAGTTCGCTCACAAAATGCTCGGCATCGGCGTAAATCAATATATGGCGAAAGTGTGAGTTGTCCTTGCGCAACTCGACCTCATTGGCAGCACCCCCTCCTGCCATTTCCCGGCTGATCAGCAGCACGTCGTATTCATTGATGGGTGCCGCCTTCAAGCTCACCAACGCCTCGGCGTTGTACAACGGCGCGACGCGGTAATAACCCAGAATATTCAGTGCCCGCTCCATTTTCAGAGCCTGGTTCGGATCCGTGTCTGCAATCAGTATGCGTAAAGATTTTGTTGGCATCTTGGCCTCGTTATTTATGTGCCCTATGGGCTTGAGCGTAACGATCCAGTTCTTCGGCCAGCTGTTCCATACTGCTGTGCAATGCATCGACCGCGACTGTAAGGTGCTGTGGTTGGCCTGCCTGGCAAACCGCTTCCAGTTGTTCGCAACACGCGATCAGTTTTTTGGCCTGAATAAGCCGCGCGCCCCCTTTGATACCATGGGCCAGCGCAGCCAGTCCTTCGTAATCATCACTTACAAACAGCTCAATCAGGGATCCCAGATCTTTGCGATTGCTGATTGAAAGTTCAGCGAGCAGGTTGAGAATCATCCCGTCGTCGCCCTGACTCAACTGTTTGAGATATGTCAGATCGATCTCACCACCATCAGGCTCATCAATAGCTTTGCCTGCAGACTCCTCAGGCACGCAAGTTGCCAGACATGCGCTCAAGTCCTGCAAGCTGATGGGCTTGAACAGACACCGATCCATTCCAGCTTCAAGGCAACGATCCACTTCTTCCGGTTGTGCGTTCGCAGTAAAACCATAAATCTGGCAACGCGCCCGCGCCGACCCGGCCTCTTCAACTCGCAGCGCCCGGGCCAGCTCATAGCCATTCATGACCGGCATGGAACAATCGGTAATGACCACATCGAAATTACCCATCCGCCACGCTTTCAGGCCCAATGCACCGTTTTCGGCGTCCGTCACCCGGTGCCCCATAAAACTGAGCTGTTGGGCCAGCAACATGCGGTTGGCCGGGTAGTCATCCACCACCAGAACATTCAACGGACGGGTAATACTGGCTTCAGGCTCCTCGGGCTCGGGAGCGATTTCTTCAGGCGCAAGCAGCGGTACCACCATCCGGACCTCTACTTGAGTGCCAGCAGCCAGCGCACTTCTAAGGTGCAACTGCCCTCCCATCATTTCGCAGAGTTCGCGGCAAATCATCAACCCCAACCCTGAACCACTGCGCCCCGACTGAGTGTTGTTACTGGCCTGAGCGAAAGGGCTGAACAAACGCCGCTGATCTTCGTCAGAGATGCCGACTCCGGTGTCGTCGACACGCAAGCAAATCGACACAGACTGCGCGTCAGGAGCAGGCTCTATGTTCAGTATCAGCCGGACTTCGCCTTTGTCGGTGAACTTGATGGCATTGCTCAATACATTGGAAACGATTTGCTTGAAACGTATCGGATCGATCAATACATCAATATCCGCCGCCGGGCTCAATTCACTGACCAGGCTCAAATGCTTTTGCCGGGCAAGGCCATCGAACATCCGCGCCACGGCCTCTACCAGCGACTTGATATTGGAGCGTTTAGGGCTCAAAGAAAGATGACCGGACTCAATGCGCGCGATATCCAGAATATCGCCAATCAGTTCGAGCAACTCGCGGGCAGAGGTCGAGGCCACTTCAATGGCGAAACGATCCATGAAACCCTGGTCGGCTTTTTTCATGGCCAACTCCAACATGCCAATAATTGCATTCATGGGCGTGCGGATTTCGTGACTCATGGTCGCCAGGAAGGTGGTCTTGGCCCGGTTCGCTTCGTCCGCTGCTTGCTTGGCGACATTGAGCTCAGCCATCAACTGATGACGCCTGGCTATGACTCGTTGCAAGTGGGTGATCCAGGCAATCGCTATCAACAGCAACACCGCAGCGATGGTAAACCCTTGAATAATTTCGGTCCGATTGCGTAACCAGTAACTCTCGACCGCAGGCGTGTCTATGCGCCAGCGACTGGTCAGTTCACTCATCTCTCCAGGGGTAATACTGAGCAATGCTTTGCTCAAAATAGAGCTCAACTGCGCATCAGCGCCAGCCGTGGCAAAGCCGATTTGCTCGGGTTGAGTGCCTACTGTGCTGGTGATTTGCAACTGTTTGTCAAAGCGTCGCGAGACCAGATAGCGAGCACTCACCAGCGCACAGATTGCGCCATCCGCCTTGCCCTCTGCCACCATGCTCAAGGCGGCAGGAGGGTTGTCAGCATCCACCACTTGTATATCCGGGTAGTTCTGCACAATAAAGGCGCGCAACACATTGCCACGCACCAGGGCCACACGCCGGCCGGCCATGTCATCCAGGGTTTCGGGGGCATCCGGCCCCATACGCGTGGTGAGTACAAAGGGGGTTGTGAGATAGGGCCGGGTAAAACCCAGTTGATTTTCCCGGGCGGTACTGCTCGTTACAGCCCCCAACACATCAGCCTTGCCCGAGCTGACCAGCCCGACGACCCCCGCCACCGTGCTTTCGCGCACAGCCTCGAACTGAATGCCGGTGCGTGCGCTGATGTTGGCTAACAGATCAGCAATCAAGCCCTTGAATGTGCCTTGTTCGTCAAAGAATGACAGCGGCAAAAATTGATCATTGATCGCTACTTTCAGTAGCGGGTGCTCAGCCATCCAGCGTTGTTCGTAGGGCGTGGGATTAAAACGCCAGGGGTTGTTGATTTGCGGTCCGTCCGAGCTCCAGCGCCGCAGGATGGTCATGCGCGCACTGGGGGGTACCGCCATCAGTGCAGCATTGACGATGCGCAGTAGATCCGGGTTATCGCGGCGCAGGGAAAAAGAGAAAGGGTTGTCTTCCAGCCGTGAAAAATCGGCCAGTTGAACGTTGTTCAAGTAGTTCTTGTGAATCAGGTAGTTGGCACTGATAAAGTCCCCCAGGTAAACATCGGCCTGGCCAAATGCCACAGCTCCGATGGCTGTCAGGGTCGAAGGGTAAAGTTGCAAGGTGGCTTTGGGGTAGAAGTCCTTGACCTTTTGCGGTGGCAAATAGTGATCAAGCATGGCCACTCGCTGCCCCGCAAGATCGACGGGCGGGCGCGCCCGGTTGCCGCTGCGCGTCACCAAGGCAGGCGAATCGTCTGCGTAGGGATGGCTTAATACCAGCTCTGGTTCTTGCACCTCAAACCCGTTGGAGCTGCTCAACAAATCCAGCTCGCCCCGCTTGAGTGCTTCTATCGCCAGCGGTCTTGAAGGGTAGCGCCTGACCACTATGTCAACTTGCAGCAACTGCGAGAGCAATTGCGCGTAGTCGGCAGTCAGGCCTTCGAAGTCCTGACCATTGACGGTCAGGTCAAACGGGCCGTAATCAGGCGCGGAGATACCCAGACGCAACGGCCCGTGCTGCTTGAGCCATTGCTTGTCTGATGCCTCAAGCATCACGCTGTACCCCTCGACGCTGGAGCGCCCCAACAGGTGCAATGTTTGCGCAGGCGGTTCGGCGAAAGCATCGGGTTGCCCAAGGACCAGCACCCCGATGAGTCCCAGACTGACGAGGATTTTCAATTAAATCAGATCATTGCGTTTAGCAAAATCAGCCAGATAAACCACTGACTTTATATTCAACTTCTCAATCAAGCGTGCCTTATAAGTGCTGATGGTCTTGCTGCTCAGAATCATGTCTTCGGCAATCTTCTTGTTACTCAAACCTCGGGCCAGTTGTTGCAAAATGTATAGCTCCCGCGCCGACAAGTGCTGAATCAGTTCAACGTCACTCATGGTTGCATCACTGTTACGCACTGAACTGGCCGCCAGATACGGAAAGAAGGTATAGCCGTCCATGATGACCTTGACGGCCCGCAACAACTCGGTGAGATCCTGACTCTTGGTGATAAACCCGGCCGCACCGGCTTTCATGCAACGCTGGGAATAAAACAGCGGTGACTGTGACGTGAGCACCAGAATCCGGGTTTCAAGCCCCGAGGCCCTGATTCGATTGATCACCTCCAGCCCATCCAGCCCCGGCATGGTGATATCCAGAATGATCAAGTCCACATCATGTTGACGCGCCAACTGAACCGTATCGGTACCATTGGCCGCCTCGGCAACAACCACATAGCCCTGCGATTCCATCAGCGATTTCATCGCTGACCGGATAAGTGAGTGATCATCCGCAATCAACACTTTCATATTTTTAACCCTCCGACAGTAAGCCGGGCATCAGCGTATATCAGGCGAAAAAATATCGTTTTGAATAGGTACAACAGGAAAAATCCCGTGAAAACAACCTAACAGGTGACATAAAAAGTATAGGATAAATCCTACTTTAAACATCTCAAGAGACTCCGATATTTAGACGCCAAGAGCTGAAGCCCCCTAAAAATGAGGCGCGGATGATCGCCAATCGGAGGCTGTCGGCGAGTAGGGGGTTAACTATCTTTGTTGTAGGCTTTTTCTTAAAAAAATGGATCCAAAGACCGGATAATTAGTTTTATCCGGTCATACGCGGAAGTTGCGGCTTAGTGCCAGCCGAACCGGCGAATATAGAACCCCTTCACTGCCTGGGTCAGCAGCATGTAGGCCAGCAAAATCATGGGCAGAAACACAAAGTACAGCGGCGGCAACGCCTGCAACTTGAAGTAGCCAGCCAAAGGCCCCATTGGCAGGAAAATGCCCACGGCCATGATCACCCCCGTCATCACCATCAACGGCATGGCTGCACGACTTTGCAGAAACGGAATTTTCGGTGTGCGGATCATATGCACGATAAGTGTTTGAGTCAGCAGCCCGACCACAAACCAGCCTGACTGGAACAAGGTTTGATGCTCAGGTGTATTGGCCTGGAACACATACCACATCAGGCCAAAGGTCAAGATGTCGAAGACCGAGCTGATCGGTCCAAAAAACAGCATGAAACGCCCTACATCAGCAGGCTGCCAGCGTTGCGGCTTTTTCAGCATTTCCTCATCGACGTTATCGAACGGGATGGCGATTTGTGACATGTCATACAGCAGGTTCTGTACCAGCAGTTGCATGGGCAACATCGGCAAGAAGGGGATGAACGCACTGGCCACCAGCACCGAGAACACATTGCCGAAGTTCGAGCTGGCGGTCATCTTGATGTACTTGAGCATGTTGGCGAAGGTTCTGCGCCCTTCCAGCACGCCCTCCTCCAGCACCATCAGACTTTTCTCCAGCAGGATGATGTCAGCGGCTTCCTTCGCAATATCCACGGCACTGTCTACCGATATGCCAATATCCGCCGTTCGCAGCGCTGGCGCATCGTTAATCCCGTCACCCATAAAGCCGACCACATGGCCGTTGGCCTTGAGCAAACGCACAATGCGCTCCTTGTGTGTAGGCGTCAGCCTGGCAAAGACGTTGGTGGTTTCCACCGCATCCGCCAGTTCAGCATCACTCATGCGCTCGATGTCATTGCCCAGCAGCAAGCCTTGCTGCTCCAGGCCCACTTCACGGCAAATTTTGGCCGTAACCAATTCGTTGTCACCGGTAAGGACTTTTACCGCCACCCCATGTTCGGCCAAGGCCTTAAGCGCAGGCGCGGTGCTCTCCTTGGGCGGGTCCAGAAACGCCACATAGCCAATCAGCGTCAGCCCCTGCTCATCGCTCTGGCTGTATGTGTCGTGCCCCTCAGTCATTGAGCGCGCAGCCACCGCCACGACGCGCAAACCTTCTTCGTTGAATGCCGCCGTCACCTGACGAATACGCGCCAGCAGATCGAGGCTCAGGGCTTCTTCCGAATTGCCATGGCGCACGGATTTGCATACCGCCAGCACTTCTTCGACCGCACCCTTGCAAACCAGCAGGTGCGGCTGATCTTGTTCGGCAACCACCACCGACATACGTCGACGGGTAAAGTCGAACGGGATTTCATCGACCTTTTTAAAGGCCGTGCCCACGTTCAACTGGCGGTGAACTTCGACATGCTCCAGCACCGCGACATCCAGCAGGTTTTTCAGCCCAGTCTGGTAGTAACTGTTGAGGTAGGCCATCTCCAGCACGTCGTCAGATTCCTGCCCCCACACATCCACATGCCGGGCCAAAAAGATCTTGTCCTGGGTCAGGGTGCCCGTCTTGTCGGTGCACAGCACATCCATTGCGCCAAAGTTCTGGATCGCATCGAGACGTTTGACGATGACTTTTTTGCGCGACAAAAATACCGCGCCCTTGGCCAGGGTCGAGGTCACGATCATCGGCAGCATTTCTGGAGTCAGACCCACTGCGACAGATAAGGCGAACAACAGCGCCTCAGTCCAGTCACCTTTAGTGAAACCGTTAATAAACAGCACCAGCGGCGCCATCACAAACATAAAACGGATCAGCAACCAGCTGACTTTGTTGACCCCGGTCTGAAATGAAGTCGCACCGCGCTCGGTTGCACCGACCCGCTGCGCCAGCGCCCCGAAATAAGTGTTATTACCGGTTGTCAGCACCACTGCCGTGGCCGCCCCGGACACCACGTTGGTGCCCATAAACAGAATATTATCCAGTTCCAGCGGGTTGCTGGTCTGGCTGTCGAATTGACGGGCAAACTTCTCTACCGGCATCGACTCGCCCGTCATCGCCGCCTGGCTGACAAACAGGTCCTTGGCACTCAGCACCCGGCAATCCGCCGGGATCATGTCGCCCGCTGACAACACAATCAAATCACCCGGCACCAGCTGTTTGATCGCCAGTTCAATACGCTGCGCGCCCCTGATCTGCCGGGCGGCGCCAGAGAACTTGCCGAACATTGGTGAGGCATCGGCACCGAAGTCTCGACGCATTACGGTTGCGGTGTTGCTCACCATTTCCTTGAGTGCGTCCGCCGCCTTGTTGGACTTGGCCTCTTGCCAAAAGCGCAGCAATGTCGACAGCACCACCATGGTGCTGATCACCACTGCCGCCTGGATATCATCGGTGGCCAGGGACACACCGGCAAGCAGGGTCAGCAACAGGTTGAACGGGTTTTTGTAGCAATGCCACAAATGCACCCAACGGCTGAGCGGCTGCTCGTGCTCAACCTCATTGAGACCGTATTGTTGGCGCAGCAGGTCGACTTCGAACTCGCTCAGACCGTCGGTGTGAGTGCCAAGGTTGTCGATCAGGGCCACACTGTCACTGTTGGCGGCGGCCACCAGCGTCTGCGCCAGCGTCGGCGGCACTTCTCGACTGACCGTGGTATTGGTCAGGCTGTCGAGCAAGGCCAGGCGCCGGAAGTGCCGGCCGAAATGGCGGGTACGCAAAAAGCCGGCAAAGAATTCTTTCAGGGAGAGTTTCATGGTGCTACTCCTGCGCCGCCTGCGCTCCCCCCACGCAGAGTGGCTAAGCAGGCAGCGTTGATCTGGAACCGTCGTTCATGGTTTGTCTCGTAACTGGCACGCGCATGCGACGGGTGCGACAGGCCCAATGAGGGCGTTATCACATACTATTGAGTGTCTATAAGTGGACTTCCAGAGTCGGGTCAGAACAGCCCCGATCAAGACGCCGGCTGCTTATGCGCGACGTTCGAAGAGTAAACCGTAGGAATATTTCCGTTGTGCAAATCAGAAAGTTCTTCAGGCGGAGTTCAGTTTCACCATCCAAATGACATAAAGCCCGACATTCACACAAATATCAGGCGTTATCCCACTGCCTGATGCGAATCCGGCAATGTTTCATGGCGTTGACGATATGTTTTTCGACCACACTGCGTGACATGCCAAGGCGCTCGGCAATTTCAGGATGAGACAAGCCCTCGATCTTGCGCAGCAGAAAACACTCACGACACGCCACAGGCAGTTCGGCCAGCGCTCGCTGCATCATCTCCAGACGCTGGCCATGATCCATCAACACCTGCGGCGAGGGGCTGAAAAAACGCTCTTCGGTGTCCAGCACCTCCAATGGCTCGACTTGACGAGAGGTGCTGCGCCGATGCCCATCGATCACCAGGTTCAGCGCTGTGCGATACAAGAACGCACGTGGATGCTCAATCGGCTCAGCACTGGCGCGCTCCAGTACTCGTACATAAGCGTCATGCACCACATCTTCGGCCGCCTGGGCATTGCCCAGCCTGGCACTCAAAAAGCCCATCAGTTCGCGATAGTAGTTTTCCAACAGGACTCCTGGCCGCAGCAACAACGGCAGCACTCCATGAGCGCAGCAACAGATCTAATGGGATAGCGGCGTGATGATGGCACTTGTGTAGATGTAATTTATAGTAATTCTCATATAGATTTAAGCCCCCACCCCCTGAAACGCCCTTGAAATATTCGGCAAGACAGATCTCGGGTGCACGCCTAAATCCCTCGTTACTATCTTCGTTTACACAACAGCTCCCCGTGCCTGTCGTTCTGGCGACCGCATGTGCGCGGGGTATTCTGGCCCGACGAGATGACGACGGGCCGATTTCCATTGGCCGGAACCCTGCATGAAACGCCCTCGACAGACCCGTCGCATACTGCTCTTCAGCCTTTGCCTGCTCCTGGCTGCGGCCTTCGTTGCCTGGCCCTATATGAACCCGGGGCGCGAAGCCTATGCCACTATGCCTGTCACCCGGGGCGACATTGAAAGCAGCGTGACCGCAATCGGTACCCTGCGACCGAGCAAATATGTCGATGTCGGTGCACAAGCATCAGGGCAAATCCTCAAGATTCACGTTGAGGCCGGTGATGAAGTCAAGGAAGGCCAGTTGCTGGTCGAAATCGACCCGTCCACTCAAACTGCCAAGCTCAATGCCAGTCGCTTTGCCGTTGATAATCTCAAGGCCCAGTTGCAGGAGCAGCGAGCCTTGCACGATCTGGCAAAACAGAAATTCCAGCGTCAGCAGCGCCTCGCCAAAGGCGGCGCCACCCGCGAAGAGGACGTCCAGGCAGCGCAAGCCGAGGTTCTTACGACCCAGGCGCGGATCGACATGTTTGCAGCCCAGATCCGTCAGGCCCAGGCCAGTTTGCGCAGTGACGAAGCCGAGCTGGGTTACACCCGCATCTACGCGCCCATGACCGGCACCGTGGTGGCACTGGATGCCCGCGAAGGCCAGACACTTAATGCCCAACAGCAAACGCCGCTGATTCTGCGCATCGCCAGACTTTCGCAAATGACGGTCTGGGCCGAAGTTTCGGAAGCCGATATAGGTCATGTCAAACCCGGCATGCAGGCATGGTTCACCACCTTGAGCAGGGGCAACCGGCGTTGGGACACTACTGTGCGCCAGGTCCTGCCCGTGCCGCCAAAACCGCTCAACCAGGCAAATCAGGGCGGTGACAGCTCCTCGAACAAAAGTGGCAGCGCCCGTGTCGTGCTGTATACCGTGCTGCTGGATGTCGACAACGACGATCAGGCACTGATGGCCGAGATGACCATCCAGATTTTTTTTGTTGCCGGTAAAGCCAGCAATGTGCTGCTCGCACCCGTCATCGCGTTGCAGGGCACCACTGAGGGCGACCTCCAGACCGCTCAAGTTGTAGCCAAAAACGGCAAAATCGAGTCTCGCCAGATCCGCATCGGTATCAGCGACCGTTTGCGCGTCGAAATCCGCGATGGCTTGAGTGAAGGTGAGCACCTGCTGATCGGCCCCGAAAGCAGCAAGGAAGGCTGAATGAGCACTCCCTTGATCGAACTACAGGACATTGGCAAGGTCTACGGCGGCATCGACACGCCTGAAGTCCATGTCCTCAAAGGCATCAGCCTGGCTATTCATGCCGGGGAGTTCGTCGCCATCGTCGGAGTCTCGGGCTCGGGCAAATCGACCCTGATGAATATCCTCGGTTGCCTCGACCGCCCATCGTCGGGGCGCTACCTGTTTGCGGGCGAAGATGTCGCCTGCCTAGACAGCGACGAACTGGCCTGGCTACGCCGCGAAGCCTTTGGTTTTGTATTTCAAGGCTACCATTTGATCCCCTCCGCCTCGGCCCGGGAGAACGTCGAAATACCGGCCATTTATGCCGGCACTCCAGCCGCCGAACGTCACTCCCGCGCAACCGCCCTGCTCGACCGCCTGGGCCTGGCCGAACGCACTGCCAACCGCCCGCATCAACTGTCGGGCGGGCAGCAACAGCGAGTGTCCATCGCCCGGGCCTTGATGAATGGCGGGCATATCATCCTCGCCGATGAACCCACCGGCGCCCTCGACAGCCACAGCGGCGCCGAAGTCATGGTCCTGCTCGACGAACTGGCAAGCCAGGGTCATGTCATCATCCTGATTACCCATGATCGTGAAGTGGCGGCACGGGCCAACCGGATCATCGAAGTCCGCGACGGTGAAGTCATCAACGACAGCGCCAACGGCAAGCCGTCAGCCGCTACCGACAACCCCGATGCCTTGCAAGCCATTGATTTGCGCAAGCGCCTGAGTGCAGGCAGCGAAGCCCGGGGCGCCTGGAAAGGCGAGCTGGCAGATGCCGTCCATGCAGCCTGGCGGGTGATGTGGATCAACCGCTTCCGTACCGCCCTGACCCTGCTCGGTATCATTATCGGCGTAGCGTCGGTGGTGGTGATGCTGGCCGTCGGCGAAGGCAGTAAACGTCAGGTAATGGCGGAGATGGGCGCTTTCGGCTCCAACCTTATTTACCTCAGCGGTATGCCGCCAAGCCCACGGGCGCCACCAGGTATCGTCACACTGAATGACGTGGCAGTACTGTCGACCTTGCCGCAAGTAAAAATGATCATGCCGATTAATGGCGCCGAAATCGGCGTGCGCTACGGCAACGCCAATTACATGATGTACACCGGTGGCAATGGCATCGACTTTTCAGCCATTTTCAATTGGCCGGTGGTGCAGGGCAACTTCTTCACCCAGGCTGACGAAGACGCCGCTGCCGCCGTCGCGGTGATCGGTAAAAAGGTTCGCGAGAAAGTCCTCAAGGATGCCCCCAACCCGATTGGCCAGTACATCCTGCTGGAAAACGTGCCGTTTCGCGTAGTCGGCGTGCTGGCCGAGAAAGGCAGCATCGCTCCTGGCTCGGACAGTGATGAGCGCATCGTGGTGCCCTACTCTGCAGCCAGCGTGCGCCTGTTCGGCAACCACAATCCGGAATACGTGGTGATCGCGGCGGCCGATGCGAGCAATGTCAGGCAAACCGGAGAGGCCATTGAGCAAGTGATGCTCAAACTGCACCACGGCACACGGGACTTCGTAGTTTCCAACTACGCAGCAATGATCCAGGCCCAGGCAAAAGCCGGCAATACCCTGTCGCTGATGCTCGGTTCGATTGCCGCTATTTCGCTATTGGTGGGAGGTATCGGAGTGATGAATATCATGCTGATGACCGTGCGCGAGCGCACCCGCGAGATCGGTATCCGCATGGCCACCGGGGCTCGTCAGCGCGATATCCTGCGCCAGTTTTTGACCGAGGCCCTGATGCTTTCGGTGGTCGGCGGGGTGGCTGGCATCGGCCTGGCCTTTATCGTCGGCGGTGTGCTGATACTGTCCGATATCGCCGTAGCGTTCTCGCTGGCCGCCGTACTCGGCGCCTTTGCTTGCGCGCTGGTGACCGGTGTGGTTTTCGGCTTTATGCCAGCCCGCAAAGCCGCCCGGCTCGACCCGGTTACGGCCCTTACCAGTGAATAACCCAACGATGAAGCCGTCATTGAGCCTTTTGTCCCTGTGCCTGCTGCTGGGTGCGTGCAGCCAGTCCATCCCTCCTGACAGCAATGACATAGTGCCGCCAGCGGCCTGGCAATCGGCGCACACAGCGGCCCGCCAGCAGGTCAGCCAGGAATGGTGGAAGCAGTTTGGCAGCCCTGAACTGGATCGCCTGATCAGCCAGGCGCGAGCTGGCAGTTATGATTTGGCTGGCGCCATGGCGCGGGTGCAGCAGGCCCAGGCATCTGCCGTAATCGCCGGAGCCCCCTTGCTGCCCGAAGTGACATTTGCAGGTAACGGCAAGCGTGAGAAACGGCTCCACGGCAAAAGCTACAAACAATTGAATGCCAGCAGTGGCAACAAGGCCGTGGACTACTTTGACGCCAGCCTGAGCGCCAGCTATGAGGTGGATTTCTGGGGGGCCAAAACGGCGGCACGGGATAGCGCGCGGCAGGCGCTCAAGGCCAGTGAGTTTGACCGTGACACGGTGGAGCTGACCCTGCTCAGTGGTGTCGCCAGCAGCTACGTACAAACACTGGCCCTGGATGAGCAGTCGCGTATTGCAAGGCTCAACCTGGCTAATGCACAAAGCGTGTTAGGCATTGTGCAAACCCGCCATGACGCAGGATCGGCCACAACCCTGGAACTGGCCCAGCAAAAAAGCCTGGTTGCCAGTCAGCAACGGCAGGTACCCCTGGTTGAGCAACAGGCTCGGGAAGCACGAATCACCCTCGCCGCGCTGCTCGGCAAGCCCGTACAAAATCTGACATTGGACAATACGCAATTTACCCAACTGGATTGGCCAACAATCGGCAGCGGGCTACCCAGCGAATTACTGACGCGGCGCCCGGACATCGCCCGCGCCGAAGCCCTACTGGTCGCCGCCCGCGCCGATATTATTGTCGCCCGCGCCGCCATGCTGCCCAAGCTGACCCTGAGTGCGAGCCTGGGCTCCGGTTCCGACAGTTTCAACGATATCTTGCGCAGCCCGCTCTACAACCTTGCTGCCGGGCTGACAGCGCCGATTTTCAACAATGGCCGCCTCAGTGCCGAACGCCACAAGGCCGTAGCGCAGCAACAAGAACTCCTGCAAAGCTATCGAGCGAGCATCATCAGCGCCTTTGCCGACGTTGAAAAAGCGCTCAATAACGCTAATGGCCTGGACCAGCAGCGTCAGTGGCAAGACGAAGAGCTCAAGCAAGCCCAACTGGCCTTCGACATTGCACAAAATCGCTACCAGGCCGGAGCCGAAATGCTGCTGACGGTATTGGAAACCCAGCGCACGCTGTATCAGGCCCAGGATCAGCATCTACAGCTGCGCCTGTCACGGCTGCAGGCCAGTATCGCGTTGTACAAGGCATTGGGTGGGGGCTGGAACAATCCTGGAGCGTGATTCATGACCTGTGGTCAACAGTGCTTTGCCTGGCTGGCGGTTTTTCCCAAGGATGAGGGCGAGGATACTCAACCTCATTCTTACGCCCACCAAGGAGTTATCCATGACAGTTCCAGCATTCGGCCTCGGCACTTTCCGTCTTAAAGGCCAGGTGGTTATCGACTCGGTCAAAAACGCCCTCGACTTGGGCTACCGTGCCATCGACACCGCCCAGATCTATGAAAACGAAGCAGACGTCGGCCAGGCCATTGCCGAAAGCGATGTGGCCCGCGACAAGTTGTTTATCACCAGCAAGATCTGGGTCAGCAATTTCTCCAAAGAAAAATTGATTCCAAGCCTGCAGGACAGCCTGAAAAAACTGCGCACCGACCACCTGGACCTGACCCTGATCCACTGGCCATCACCGAACAATGAAGTGCCGGTGGCAGAATTCATGGGTGCATTGCTGGAGGCCAAAAAGCTGGGCCTGACCAAACAAATTGGCGTGTCGAACTTCACCATCGCGCTAATGAAAGAAGCCATTGCTGCCGTTGGCGCAGAACATATCGCCACCCACCAGATCGAACTGCACCCCTACCTGCAAAACCGCAAAGTCGTGGAGTTCGCACAGAGCCAGGGCATCCATATCACCTCTTACATGACCCTGGCCTACGGCGAAGTGCTGAAAGACCCGGTGATCATGGCCATTGCCGATCGCCACAACGCCACCCCGGCCCAAGTGACGCTGGCCTGGGCCATGCAATTGGGGTACTCGGTGATTCCATCGTCGACCAAACGCGCCAACCTTGAGAGCAACCTCAAGGCCTGCCATTTGAAACTCAGCGATGAAGATATGGCGCAAATTGCAGCACTTGATCGCGGCCACCGCCGGACTAACCCGCAAAGCGTTGCGCCGCAGTGGGATTGATCAGGAAAACCTGTAGTCGCTGACGAGGAACGAAGGCTGCGAGCGGCGTCATACGGTGTTACGGGCAATCAGCCCACACGACTGCTTCGTACTCGATCGCAGCCTCGCTCCGCTCGTCAGCGACTACAGGTTTCAGTACTGATTATTGAACACCAAAGCGTTGCAACTGCATTTCCTGCAGACGACTCAAGGTGCGGCGAAAGGCGAACTCCAGGTAACCCTGGGTGTAGAGCTGATCCATCGGTACCTGGGCATCGATGCACACCGGCACCTTGCGGTCGTAGCATTCGTCAATCAGCGCGATAAAACGCCGCACGCTGTCATCGTATTTGGACAACTGCGGCAGCTCGCGGTCCCCCGCTTCAACTTTCACTGCCCCGTCTTCGGTGCCACGGGCAATCTTGCCTTCACGCTGCTCGGCACTCAGGCAGGGCACGCCGCTGAGCAACATCACTTTGTAGCGGTCACAAATCTGCATAAATTCGGTCGCCGCCAACGGTTGCTCGCACAACTCGTGAAAATTGCACCACAGCACCGCATCACTGGCCTGCACCACATTCAACGAACGATGACCCACGGCAATAGGCCGATCAGACACCACCTGGCCTTGGGTCAGATCCCGAAACACCGGTTCAATTGCGCTTGGCTGGCCCTCTTCAGTCACCCAATAGCGCTGATGAGCAATGCCAGGGTGCAGGCGGTGATCTTCAACTCCGTTCACCGGCATTACCTGCATATGCTGGAGAATCGCCGTGATTCCGGGGGCAAAGCGATCACGGTTAAAGCCATGCCCATAGAGATCGTGCGGCGGCTGGTTAGAGGTACACACCAGTACCACACCTTCATCGAACATAACTTGAAACAAGCGCCCCAGAATGATCGCATCGGCAATGTCATTGACAAACAACTCGTCAAAACACAGCACCTTCACCTCCTCGCCCAGGCCTTTGGCCAGTGTCTTGAGAGGGTCTGCCGTGCCAGTCAGTTGAAACAGACGCTGATGCACCCACTGCATAAAGTGATGAAAGTGCTGTCGCCGGGCCGGCACCCGCAAACTCTGGTAGAAACGATCCATTAACCAGGTCTTGCCTCGGCCCACTGGCCCCCACAAATACACGCCATCGACCGACTTCGCCCCTGAGTGCAGTGCCTCATGACAGTGTTGCAACGCCTGGACAGCCACCCATTGGGCCGGGTCATGGACAAAACCCTGCTGCTCGATAGCCTGTTGATACGCATTAAGGGGGGACTCGACATTCATACCGATGAGTAGCTCCTGAATCTGAGATGCCAGTATGCCAGTATGCCAGCAAGGAGAGAGCCCAGGCACTTGAAAAAAACTGCAATGCCACCACATTGTTACCCGAGCAGTAACAGAGCCTTTTGCGATCAGGTCTTTTTACTTTGCTGGAAAAGCGTAGCCTTACTCACATAACTCGCACATCGTTTGACCTTGATACACGGTACTTCGTACGCACCTGATCCTTTTACAGGCTCCGTCACTTCTTCCGTCTCATCGGCAAATGAAGTCAGTCAGCTTTACATCTTGATTACTTTAGAGGCCATATATATGAAAAACTTACTTGCTCTTATACTTGCCAGCTTTGCAACTTTGGCGGTTGCTGGCGAAACTTCCACTGTTCAGCAACCGCCCGTTGAACAGTACAGCTACGGCACCAAACTGGACATTGCCCGCGTCATCAGCCTGTCCACTGTGCCTGATGTATGTGAAGTCGTGCCGGCGACCATGACCTATGAAGATTCCCAGGGTCAACGCCACACCATCGAGTATCAGGCCATGGGTGATGGTTGCAGCACGCATTAAGTCTCAACGGTTGTACGCACGGACGCGACCCCAGCCCCCCTCTTTGAGGGGGGCTTTTTCGTTGCGCCCTCCTGAAAAGCAACGATTGTTACCGATCTGGATAAACTGCTTGGCGATCTTTTGACTTTAATCAATACCCTGGGGGCGTATTCTATGTTCATCCCTCAACGCAACACAGAAACAGGGCACGGTACTTCGTGCTACGCCAACACCCACAATGGCGTAGCAACTTCTCCCGCCAATATGGCAATTGAAGTCAGTGATTCGTGATTGATTCAAGGCCTCCACTAATGAAACGTTTGATTGCTCTTGCACTGATTGGTTTTTCTACCCTGGCTGCGGCTGACGAACTTCAGGTTGCGCAACAACAACCCGCTGTCGAACATTACACTTACGCCACCGACCTCGATATTGCCAACGTTATCAGCGTGTCCCCCGCGGCCGACGTATGCGAAGTGGTACCCGCACAAATGATCTATGAAGACCATCAAGGTCAGCGTCATATACTTGAGTACCGCGTCATGGGTAACGGTTGCAGCAATGGCTAATACCTGCGCCTGATGTAACGATCGACACAGGGCCTCCGTTCAACGGGGGCTTTTTTATGGGTGGCATTGCGCGGTACTCTCGACTCAAATCAATGGCAAGGAGCCACCCTCGATGCAGCCCCCACCCACTCTCCGTACCTCGCGACTGATACTGCAACCCCTGCACCAGAGCGACGCACCCGCCATCCAGAAGCATTTTGCCCACTGGGAGGTCGTGCGCTACCTGAACGCGCTCGTGCCCTGGCCCTACCCGGACGATGGTGCATTGAACTATCTGCGTGACGTGGCCTTACCGGCCATGGCCCGTGGCGAAGAGTGGCATTGGACGATTCGCTTGCTGTCACAACCCGACCAACTGATTGGCAGCATCAGCCTGATGGATGCCATCGACAATAACCGGGGGTTCTGGCTGGCACCGCAATGGCAAGGCCAGGGATTGATGAGCGAGGCTTGCAGGGCGGTGGATACCTATTGGTTCCAGACCTTGGGCCGTGAACGGATGCGAGTACCCAAAGCGGCACCCAATGTGGGTTCGCGACGAATCTCGGAACGCGGCGGGATGCGTTTGGTGAGCAGCACGGAAAGCGACTTTGTCAGCGGCAGATTTAGCAGCGAGCTGTGGGAAATTACCCGGGGGCAATGGCTGGCACTGCAATTGAAGTGACAAGATAAAACACCCGACCCTGTCAAACATACGATCAGGGCCGGGTTGAAACGCTCAGCGGGCAATGCGTTCCGGGTGACGAAAATCAGTCTTTCTTTTCGGAAATCACCTTACCGGTCGAATCGAAAACAATTTCGTATTCCAGGCCGTCGACCTTCTTGATCCCTTCAGCTTTCCAGATGCCGGCAGCCGGATCCTGAGCTTCGATTTTCTTGATCACGGTGTAGCCGTTCTTGTTCTTGAGCACTTCAATCAGTTCTTTGGAAAACGCCCAGTTCGGATCAGCCTGAGCCATCGCTGCACCGGCACTTAACAAAGCTGCAGTCGTGATCACAGCAGCAAAGGTTTTCTTCAACATTGTCTTAACTCCATTAATTGATGTTGCGTCTGGTACTCAATGTGACTGGAACAACCGTAGCAGAGAAAATCCCGGCCATCGGGCTAATTGACGCGGTTTTGACATAGCTCATGTTCTCGTTAACTCCAGCGGGGGGGTAGAATGCGCAAAACCGGGAAGAACCCATGAGAGAAACGCACTACACAGAAGCCGAAAACGATGTCATCACCGAAGCTGCGGCTCAGTGGTGCATGCGTTTGCACGAGCCCGATTGCAGCAGCGCGGAACGTGAAGCTTTCGTGGTATGGCTAAACGCCAGCCCCCTGCACGCCATTGAATATGAAGCGATGCTGGATATTTGGGGGGTCAGTGAGCACCTGACGCGCTCCGCGCCGGTGCCAGCCCGGGTGATCCCGTTACCCCAAGTACCTCGTCGCACTGCCTGGCAGCGTTTTGCCGTGGCCGCAGCCATCACCCTTCTCGCCGTGCCCGTGGCGGCATACAGCGGCTGGCAACTGGGCTGGGTGCCCAATGCTTATGAGCGCTTTAGCGCCGATGCCAGCACGAAAACTGTAACCCTGCCCGATGGCAGCCAGGTCGAGCTCAATCTGGGCACACAACTAGCCTTCAGCAATTACAAGGACCGACGCCAGGTTAGCCTGAGCAAGGGCGAGGCCTTTTTCAAGGTCAGACACGATGCTGCCCACCCGTTTCTGGTCCAGGCCGCAGAGGGACAGGTGCGGGTCACCGGCACCCAGTTCAATGTGTGGATGTATCAGGATCAGGTAAAGGTCACACTGCTGGAAGGCTCGGTGCTGGTCACCAGCAACAAGAACCTCAGTGGCGACGGCTTGCGCCTGGAACCGGGAATGCAGGCCCGCTACAAGGCGGGCGACTACGCCGCACAGATCAGCCAGACCGCTGCCAATTCACCGGACCTGGCGTGGCGCAACGGCAAGCTGGTGCTGGACAACCTGTCACTGGCCGACGCCCTGCCCCTGATCAACCGCTATCTCGAGACCCCCCTTTCGCTGGCCGACAGCGCCACCGGCAAGTTGCGCATTGGTGGCGTGTTCAATACCCGGGAAATCAACCACCTGGTGACCGCCCTGCCCAAGGTGTTGCCGGTGTATCTGAGCCGCAATAGCGAAGGTCAACCGGTACTGAACGCCCGTCCAGCCCTGTAAAAACCGCTTGTCATCGTAATCGATTAAAAAAATTTAATAATCGCTGCAAATCCCCGCCCACACTGGTCGCGCATGCGATTGAGACGAATTCACGACAAAATTTCTACATTCCAATGTTCATGATTTCTGCCGCTCATTCGTCTAGTTAAGTAAGAGCACTTTTTTCTTTTCCTGATCAGGCTCTGAAAAGGAGTTTTTTGCATGCAGAACCAGATACCAACGGACGGTAGCCACCAGCATCGCGAAGCAGCTTTCCAGCCCGACCCCGGATTGCTGCAAGCGCTGGCTCCCTTGCAGGGCAATGAACGGATCCGCCACTTGCTCAAGTGTTTCGGGCTGCGTACCAGCCTGGTGCGACTCAAGGTCATTGACGCGCTGCTGACGGCGGCCGGCAACGATCGCAGGCTCGGGGTGCGTGGCATGCACAGCCACTTGCAGGCGCTGGATATTCCACTGTCATTTCTGAGTGTGCGCGAAGTACTCAAGCGCCTTTGCAGCGAAGGGGTGGTGGTGCTCAACAGCGACAAGAGCTACAGCCTGCATCCACAGGCTGAAGCGGTTTTGACAGGCAGGATTGATGCTTAAATCTTGGTCTTGCGGCGCATCACGCCATTGATCACTACCACAATCACGGCCACGCCGATGGCGATGTACTGGAACATTTTCTCGGTGATCATGCCGGCGTTTTGCATGTACGAAAGACCAAACATGATTCCCAGAACCACCAGTGAAATCAAAATCGAGTATTTCAAGCGCTGCGAAGGGGTCATAACCTGTTCCTGAAAGTAAGGCAAAAAATCGAAAAATGTCGCCAATATGTCGAGATTGCGGGCGGGCCCGCCTTGAACCGCGGGCCATATTACACTGCAAACAGGGTTTAGCTGCCCACAGGTCGACGAAAACCGCTTGCAGGGCGGGCGCAAAGATCCACCAACCAGTCGACAAATACCCGCACCCGCGGCGACAGTTGCCGGTGCTGCGGATACAGGGCGGTCAACGCCAGGCGCGGCGGTAAACAATCGCTGAGCACTTCTTGCAGACGCCCTTCACGCACCAGTTGCGCCACATGATAATGCGGTGTTTGCACCAGCCCGTACCCGGCCACACAGGCCGCCAGATACCCCTCGGCGCTGTTGACGGCCAGTCGTTTGGGCAAGTCGACCAGACGCACTTCGGTGCCCATCTGAAATTCCAGCCCGTAGCGTTTGCCCGACACGCTGGAAAAATACTCCACCACCTGATGCCCGCTTAGATCCTCGATTGAGTGCGGCACGCCATGGGCTTGTAAATAGCCGGGGCTGGCACAGGTGACTTGATCCATTTGCACCAGAGGGCGCGCCACCAGCGAGTCGTCCATGGTCAAGCCACCGCGGATCACACAATCCACCCCCTCGCGAATCAGGTCCACCGGGCGGTCGTTAAGGCCGATTTCCAGCTCGATCAACGGATAGCGTTGCGTAAATTCGGGTAACGCCGGCAACACCACCAGACGCCCCACGGCAGCCGGCATCTCGACCCGCAGCGTGCCTTTGGGCTGGCTGCTCTTGAACAACCCCTCGGCCTCTTCAAGATCCGCCAGCAAGCTGACGCAGCGCTGGTAATAGGCAGCACCGTCCAGGGTCGGACTGACCTGGCGGGTGGTGCGATGCAGCAGTTGCACGCCAAGGTGCGCTTCCAGCTGTTTGATCAGTACCGTGACCGACGCGCGAGGTAATTGCAGGCTGTCGGCAGCCCTGGCAAAGCCACCCAGCTCAACGATGCGGGTGAAAACCAGCATCGCGTTGAAACGGTCCATAGCCCCTCCATTGTTTAGAAAATCCGAACAGTGATGGTGCTTTTACCCGGTTTATCTTGCCACTGTCTAGATTAAGAATAGACCTACACCCACTCAGGAGCACTTGGCATGCACACGCGCCAACTTGGTAAAAACGGCCCGCAGGTCAGCACTATTGGCCTGGGCTGCATGGGCATGACCGACTTCTACACCACCGGCAGCGACACCCGCGAAGCCGTGGCCACCTTGCACCGCGCTCTGGAGTTAGGCATCAACCTGCTCGATACCGCCGATATTTACGGCCCCCATAGCAATGAAGAACTGATCGGCCAGGCGATTCGCGGCAAACGCGAGCAGGTGTTTCTGGCGAGCAAGTTCGGCATTGTGCGCGACCCGACCAACCCGGCCTTTCGCGCCATCAACGGACGCCCCGAGTACATTCGCCAGTCCATCGAGGGCAGCCTGAAGCGTCTGGGGGTTGAAACCCTGGATCTGTACTACCAGCACCGCATCGACCCGAACGTGCCGATTGAAGAAACCGTTGGCGCCATGGCCGAACTGGTCAAGGCTGGCAAGGTTCGTTACCTGGGCCTGAGCGAGGCCTCGGCTGGCACTCTTGAGCGTGCGCACAAGGTGCACCCGATCAGTGCGTTGCAAAGTGAGTACTCACTGTGGAGCCGCGACCAGGAAGAAAATGGCTGCCTTGAGGCCTGCCAGCGTCTGGGGATTGCCTTTGTGCCCTACAGCCCGCTTGGGCGCGGCTTTTTGACCGGAGCCCTGAAAACTGCGGAGGATTTTGCCGCAGACGATTTCCGCCGCTTCAATCCCCGTTTTCAAGGCGAGAACTTCGCCAAAAACCTGTTACTGGTTAAACAGCTTCAACAGTTGGCCGCCGAAAAAGGCCTGACTGCCGGGCAATTAGCGTTGGCATGGGTGCTGGCTCAAGGCGATCACCTGATCCCGATCCCGGGTACCAAGCAGCGCAAGTATCTGCAGGAAAATGTCGCCGCGCTGGAGGTCAAGCTAAGCGCCAGCGAGCTGGCGGCACTGCAAGGAATATTCCCGGCCAACACCGTGGCCGGGTTGCGCTATGGCGAGGAGACGATGAAGCAGCTGACACTCTGACAGGGCTTACACAATGCTCCTGCAAGTACTCAGAAGACCTGTGGGAGCGAGCCTGCTCGCGAAGTTATCAACGCGATTAAACAGTCAAACCGCATCGACTGTTTCGCGAGCAGGCTCGCTCCCACCAAATGAGGTCATTTCACTACACGTCAGAAATCCCGCTTGTAGAAGATATCCAGCGAGCTGGCAAAACCGCTCGCCACTTCGACATACACTCGCTTGCTCAACTTGTAACGCAAGGCAATGGTACTGGCCGGTTCAAACACACCAACGCCGTAACGTACGCTCAAGCGTTCGTTGATCTTGCCGCTGGCCACCACCGAAGTGCTGTTGCCGCTGCCTTCGGTGTCGAGCTCGAAGTCCTTGAGTCCCAGGTGGTTGGCCAGACTGGTAGTGATCCCCGAACTGCCCATCAAGCCCAAGCCCAACGCGGCCTGCGCCAGCAGGTTTTCATCTTCCCCGGTGCCTGTCAGCGGACGCCCAAGAATCAGGTAGGACAACGCCTGTTCCTGACTCATGGCCGGCTCCGAGAAGATTTGCGTAGTGGGCTGTTCTGCACTGCCTGTCAGGCGAATCCCGGCAATCACGTCGTCGGTCTGGCGTATGGCTTCAATATCCAGATAAGGCTGGTCGATTGGCCCGGCAAACAGCAAACGCGCCCGGCGTATGGTCAGCTTCTGGCCATAGGCACGGTAACGGCCGTTGTTCAGGCGCAACTCACCACGGGTGTCCATGTTGTTGCCAATATGCACCTGCCCGGCCAGGTCGGCGTTCAGGCCAAAGCCGGAGAACGTCAGCAGCTCCTGACCCACTACCACCGTGATATCCATATCGACTTGCATCGGTGCGGCCTCATCAGCCGCTTGCTGGCCCACGATGACCGTGTCATCCGAAACCTTGACGGTTGAAGGCGGCAATTCGCGAACCACGATCTCACCTTTGGGGACGTTGACCCGACCAGCAATCAACAAGGTGTTGTCAGGATTAAGGGAGATCTTCAGGTCCGGGGCCACTTCCAGCTTGGCGTAAGGCTCCACCGTCACCGGCAGATGATTGCCCTTGACCAGCACGTTGACCGCCATCGCCTGGCCCCAGGCGACATTGCCGCTGACGCTGCCCTGGCCTTGCTCGCCGCTGGTCCAGCCGCCGTTGATCAGCGCCGTCTCACCATTGATAGCCACAGACAGCTGCACGTTTTCAAAGTTGGTCGGCAATTGCGGCCCGGATATTTCACCGCCGCTCAGGGCCACGTTGCCATTGATATGGGGCGACAGTAATGCACCGGAAATCGTCCCCGAACCGTTCAACTGCCCGGTGAGCTTTTCCACCATCGGCGCAAACGGACGAATCATCGACACATCCAGCCCGGTCAGGCGGAACTCGCCGGTAATGGGCTTGCTTTTGGGCAACGGGTTGATCCGCGCCGCCAGCATTAACTGCCCCAGTTTGCCACCGTCAAAGTCGAGCCGTGACTCGACCCGGTTGGGCGTCAGGTTGCTGGTGAGCTTGAACGCCTGGTACGGGAAGTCCAGCCACTGGCCCTTGTCCTTGAAGCGCAACGTGCCGCCACTGGCATCCACCACGATCTGGCCTTTGGGCCCGCTGGCAGGCAGGTCCAGCAGCAAATCAGCATTGAGCTGGCCCTGCCACTGAAAGTCCTTGGGCAACCACTGTGCCAGGCTGTCGAGGGGAAACTGCTTGAGGTGCAGACGCAACTTCGGATCAGGCACCAGACGCTGCTCTTCGCTGCACAGGCTGGCAGGGCCCGAGATCCAGCACTGCGCGCCCAGATTGAGCCGGCCATCGGCCAGACGCTCCAGCCGCGCCGGGTTTTGCAACACCCAGTCCTGGCCACCGGCCTTGACGTCACCGCTGACCAGACGCCCGCGCCAGTTGTCTTTATCCAGAACGCCATCCAGTGCCAGCCCCAACTGCAGCATTGGCCCTTGCAGGGCCAGTTTCAGCTGCTGGCGCTTGATATCGCCACTGCCGTTGGCCGTGAGCACACCGAGTTCGGTATCACCGGCGCGGATACCGCTGCCTTTAAGATCAATGCGGCCACGCTGGTTACGGTCGAGGCTGGCATCCAGGGTCAGGCTTTGCAGATGGTTGTCGGCAAATGCCAGTTGCTGGCCATTGAGCTCCACCTTGCCTTGCGGAGCCTTGAGCGTACCGTCCAGATCAACACGGCCCTTGAGCTGACCACGCAGTTCGGGCCACAACTGGCCAAGACGCGGCATATTGAGATCAAGGCGGGCCTTGAGTTGCTGCTGCAGACTGACGGTACCATTGATGCGGTTATCGCCCAGGCGAATATCCAGCGCGCTCACCGTCCAAGCCTCGCCCGCACCGGTAGCCTTGGCCTGCAGCATCGCTGACTGGCCGCGCAAGCGCCCTTTGAGATCAAGGGTGGCATCGACCTCAAGACGCTCATTTTTAAAGGAGCCCTTGCTGCGCAGCGGCCCTGCTAGAGTACCCGGCAATTCGGCCACCCAGTACGCCGGGTTGATCGCGCTCAGATCCAGCGCCGTGTCCCAGGCCACGCCATCGGCAAACTGCACATTGACGTGCCCTTCGGCCTTGCCCTGCCCCGCCACCAGTTTGAACTGCGGCAGGAAGATCTTGCCCAGATCGCCACTGAACGGGCTGCTGAGGCTGAACTTGCCAGCAGGGCCATCGAGGTCGGCCTTGAAATTGCCCAGATAGTTACCATCACGGTAGGACACTTCCCCGACAAAGGTGCGCAAATCCACATCAGGCTTGTCGATCACCGGGTACAGGTTGTGCCACGGGAATTCCAGCCAGTCGATTTTAGCTTCGGCACTCAAGCCTTCCTGCCAGTCCACTTGCCCCGACAATTTGAGGCGTTGCTGTGGGTTGGCGGTCAGGTCCAGGGCAGCGATTTGCGCGCCCTTGGCATCTACCCGGCCTTTGAGCAGCAGGTTTACCGGTTCTTTTTCAGCTGGCAATGTGGCGCTGCCATTCAATTCATAACCGTCTTTCAGATCGCCCTTGGCCGTCAGCAAAAGCTGATTGAGTATCAGGGTATCCGGCAGATCAGGGCTGGCCTTGAACGGCTCGGCGGTGATTTTCAGTTGGCCGGGCAGGTTATCCGCCAAGGGCTGGATCTCGCCCGTCAGGTGCGCAGTGAGATACCCACTGGTGTCGGCCGCCAGGTTGAGGGTGTTGCGCAGATTGCCATCAACCTTGAGCACCACCGCCAGCGGCATGTCACCCGGTGCAGGCAGGCTGACATTGCCTTGTAGAGTCAGGGGCCAGTCGCCATTGGGTTGCAGCAAGCCGGACAATTCAACATTCAGGTCCTCGCGCTCGACCTGCACCGAATCGATCTGCAAGCCCTTGGCCGTCCACTGCGCCGACATCTGCATGCCCTTGAGCTGCTCAATGCCGTTGAACAGTACATTGCCGACTTTGACTACCCCGACCTCAATCGCCAGCGGCAATTTCAGTTCTGGCAGGCTGATCGGGCCGCTGCTGCTGTCTTCGCTCGGCGGGAATTGCAGGCTGATCTTCTCGGCCTGCAACTGATCGACGCACAGGGTCATGCGCATCAGGCAGCCCGGCGACCAGGCAAAGATCGGCCGATCCACCTCGACCCGGCTGGTGCCTTGCTCCCAGAGCAGATGATCGGCGCCCCACTGACCGCCCAGGCGCCCGGCAAAATTATCCACCTGCAAGCCCGGTACTTGTCCCAGTACCCAGCGGCTGCCCGCTTGCGTACCGAGTATGACGCCCACACTGACAACTACTAGCAGCACCAACGCCAACACCACCAGGCCCGCTATTTTCAAACCACGAATCACAGTTCTGGCCCCATCGAGAAGTGCAAACGGACACCGCCATCGTCATCCAGCGCATGGGCCAGATCCAGACGTATGGGGCCAACCGGGGAGATCCAGCGAATACCCACACCGACCCCGGTTTTCAGGCTCGGGAAGTCCAGTGTGTTAAATGCATTGCCCTGATCGACAAAAGTCGCCCAGCGCCATTTTTCAGCGAACTGATACTGATATTCGAGGCTGCCGGCGAGCATGTAACGCCCACCGATACGATCGCCATCGGAGTTTTTCGGTGACAGGCTTTGATAGTCATAGCCGCGCACGCTCTGGTCGCCACCGGCGAAGAAACGCAAGGACGGTGGAATCGATTTGTAGCCGTTGGTGGCGCTGCCACCAAACTGAATCCGGCCCAAAAAGCGGTGTTTTTCCCACAAGGTAGTCAGCGCCTTGAATTGCACATCGCCATGAAACAGGTTGGTATCGGACAGCAGCCCTTGCTTGGCCACTTGCATATCCGTGGTCACGCTATAGCCGTGGCTGGGGTCGATGCGATTGTCGCTGCGCAAGACCGAATAGCTGACGCCTGGCATCAGCAAGGTGCTCAAGCCCGAGTCATCGCCCAGGCGGTATTCTTCGTGCTGCCATCTGAGCGACACAACACGGGTCCAGCCGTTATCCAGTTTGCTGTGCCATTCGGGGCCGACCGTAAGCAATTTGCTCAGGGTATCGGTGTTGGCGATTTCTTCATTCTGATAGCCCGCGGCAAGGCGCAGTTTGTCGGTCAGCGGCGGGTCCAGCGGGATGTCATACCAGGCACCAATATTTTGCTTGGGCTGGGAAATTTCGGATTCAAAGCCGTAGCTGTCGCCACGTGGGTTGCCCCAGTGACGCATCCAGCTGGCCTTGCCCCGGGCACCGGTGTCGGTCGAATAGCCAAGGCCCAGGGTCATGGTTCGCGGCTTGCGGGTTTCCAGATCGACGTCGATCGGAATTACCTGCCCCACAGCAGTGCTTGGCGCGGCATCGACGCGCACGACTTCAAAATAGCCACTGCTTTGCAGGTTTTGATTGAGCTCGGCGACCAGTTCCGAGTCGTACGGGGTGTCCGGGGTAAAAGGCACCATGCGCTGCAACAGGGTTTGGTCGAAGGGTGCATCACCGGCAAAGCTGACCTTGCCAAGCAAAAAGCGCGGCCCGCTTTCGTAGACCAGATTGATATCGGCAAACCCGCCCTTGGGGTCGACCAGCAGTTCGTGTCGGGTAAATTTGCCATTGAAAAAACCGTAGCGCAGGGCTCGGTTCTGGATCAGGCGCTTGGCGTCTTCGTAGTTGCCCTGGTTGAGCACTGCACCCGGCTTCAGATCATCACTGGCGGGGATTTGAAAGGCCTTGAGCGAAGCGGCCGGACCTTCAACGCGCACATTGACGTTGCGCAGATGCACCGGCTCGCCGGGATCAATGCTCAACACCAGGCGCGGCGGATCGCCGGGTTTGACCTCGGCTTCTATCGTGGGCTGGTAGTAACCCAAGGCCTGGGAAGCTTTAAGGGCCTGCTCCTGCGCGCCACGCTGAAAACGTAATAACGCTTTCTCGTCGCGATCGCCGAGGCTGCCGATATAGCCTTCCACATTGGCCTTGAGGGCGTCGTTTGCCGGTTTGACCTTGACCACCAACTCGCTTTGGGCAAAGGCCGCAAAACTGCTGAGCAGCAGGACAACACCACTGGTAAATCTTCCTGGGAACTTCATAGGCGCGGATGCTATCACGGGCTGGGGTGCTCATAGAGCGCGCCAACGGGCAAAAAGTCGTGTTTAAGCCGTTGCTGTATGTGACACCTGCGGGTTGGCATGGAAGAACACATGCTCCACCACTGGTCCAATGGCGACTTCACCGATCTGCACATAGCCTTGGCGTTTGTAAAACTCCAGGTAGTGCGGGTTACCGGTGTCGAGCACCACGCCTTCGGAATGCTGGTCCTCTGCGCACCAGTTATGCACCGCTTCAAGCAGCTGCTCACCGTAATGCAAACCCTGGAATTCGGGGTGAATACCCAACAACGGCAGCATATGCACAGCATCCCCCGGGACGCAGGCCTGCACCGCCTGGTGATAATCTAGATAGCGCCGCGTGCAGTTCAAACCGGTACTGAGCAACATGCGCAACTGCCAGGCCCAGCTTTCGGTAATCCCCAGGCGCCGTTGCGGTGGCGCAATCAGGGCAATGCCTACCAGCCGGTCATTGACCAGCAACCCCAGTGCAGGCAAATCCTGGAAAAAATGCTGCCTGACCAGTTCCCGCACCGTAGCGCGAACCCGTTGTTCGTAACCGCTGCGATCGGCATTGAACAGAAAGCGGTACGTCGGTTCATGGCGATAAGCCTGATACAGCAACGAACGCGCTTCTCTTGAATAGCCACTATCGAGCAACTGGATCTGACTGGTGGCGTTCGACGTTTGCGTCATGCGATCAACTCCCCGGCGCTGCCTGGATAGCGGCGCTTCTTATGCGTACGAACCCCCGAGGGCCACAACAGTTCAATCATGACCAAGTGCATCCTACGTTAGCAGTGCATTTGCCCCATTGCACGCTGGCCGCTGAGGCGACAGTCCGCTAGCATCGCAGTTTTGCTCTGGACTGCCCGCCCATGAAAATCGTTTCATTCAACATCAATGGCCTGCGCGCTCGGCCGCATCAGCTGGCAGCGCTGATCGAGAAACATCAGCCTGACGTGATCGGCCTGCAGGAAACCAAGGTGCATGACGACCAGTTCCCGCTCGCCGAGATCGAAGCGCTGGGTTATCACGTGCACTTTCATGGTCAAAAAGGCCATTACGGCGTTGCCCTGCTTTCGCGCCAGGCGCCTCTGGAACTGCACAAAGGCTTTGCCAGCGACGACGAAGACGCCCAGCGCCGTTTTATCTGGGGCACTTTCGCTGACGAAAACGGCCAGCCGGTGACCATCATGAATGGTTACTTCCCTCAGGGAGAAAGCCGCGATCACCCGACCAAATTCCCGGCCAAGCAGCGCTTCTACAGCGATTTGCAACACTTGCTTGAGAGCCAGTTCAGCAATGAACAACCGCTGGTGGTGATGGGCGATATCAATATCTCACCGCAGGACTGCGACATCGGCATCGGCCCGGACAACGCCAAGCGCTGGCTGAAAACCGGCAAGTGCAGTTTTTTGCCGGAAGAGCGCGAGTGGCTGGAGCGCCTCAAGGGCTGGGGGCTGGTGGATAGTTTCCGCTACCTGCACCCGGACGTGGCCGACCGTTTCAGCTGGTTCGACTACCGCAGCCGCGGTTTTGAAGACGAACCCAAGCGTGGCCTGCGCATTGACGTGATCCTCACCTCCCAGGCACTGGTGCCACGGATCAAGGCAGCGGGCGTCGACTATGACCTGCGCGGCATGGAAAAGCCGTCAGACCATGCGCCGATCTGGCTGGAATTGAGCTGAACTGATCGTGGGAGCAGGCTTGCTCGTGATGGCATCATCTCGGTAAGCCTGACAGACCGCAGCGCCTGCATGGCGAGCAAACCCGCTCCCACAACCGACTAGTCTTTCATCGTTTTGCAACCTCCCTGACTTAAATTGCAGCCATCTCTATGGCCCCAGGAAGGTGCCCGCCGATGTTGCGCTTTATGTCGTTGACCCTGTTATGCGCGATGGCCAACCTGGCCATTGCTGCCGACCTGCGTATCCAGGGCTCCAACACCATCGGCGCCAACCTCGGCCCGGCACTGGTGGCAGCCATGCTCGCCGAGCAAGGCCTGCATGATATCCATAGCGTGCCGGTGATCCCGCCCAACGAGCACAGTATTGTCGGCACCGACGCCCAGGGCCGGCAGATTCGTGTGGATGTCGCCGCCCACGGTTCGACCACTGGTTTCACCGCCCTTGCTACCGGGCAAGCCGATATGGTCGCCTCATCGCGGCCGGTAAAGGATCGCGAGCTGGTCGATCTTGAGCGTCTGGGCGACCTGAAAAGCCCTGACGCCGAGCAGGTCATCGCCATCGATGGCCTGGCGATCATTCTTCACCCGCGCAACCCGCTCACTCAACTCAACACCGAACAACTGGCGCAGATTTTCAGCGGCCAGATCAGCCGCTGGGAGCAATTGGGCGGTACCGGCGGTGCGATTCATTTGTATGCCCGCGATGATCAGTCCGGCACCTGGGAGACGTTCAAAGAACTGGTCCTCAATCGCAGCGGGCAGGCCTTGAGCAGTACCGCGCAACGCTTCGAATCCAGCGAACAGTTGTCTGATGCCGTCAGTCACGACCCGCAAGCCATTGGTTTTATCGGTTTGCCTTATATCCGTGAGGCCCGGGCGGTAGCCATAGTCGACGGCGCATCTCAGCCGATGTTGCCACTCACCAGCCTGATTGCCAGCGAGGATTACCCGTTGTCGCGGCGGCTTTTTTTCTACTTGCCTGCCGCTCGTAACAACCCTTGGGCCAAGGCACTGGTGACGTTCACCCAAAGCGCTAAAGGCCAGGCCATCGTCGCGCAAAACGGTTTTGTGGCGCAAAGCGTGCGGGCCGGTAGCGTTCTGCCCGGAGCACATATGCCACAGGACTACCAAACGCTGACGAAACAGGCACAGCGTCTGTCAGTCAATTTTCGTTTTGAAGAAGGCAGCGCTTCACTGGACAACAAGGCGCGTCAGGACTTGTTGCGCGTGGTCGACTACCTGAAAGCCAACGGCAAGCTCAACAAGCAAGTAACGCTGGTGGGCTTTGGTGACCCCAAGGATGACCCGGAGCGAGCGCAACTGCTGTCGAAATTGCGGGCGATGACGGTACGTCGCGAATTGGTTAAAAGTGGCGTGGTACTGCACGAAATTCGCGGCTATGGCGCACAAATGCCAGTGGCGACCAACACCGAAGATGAAGGCCGCCTCAAGAATCGTCGGGTTGAGGTGTGGGTGTATTAAGTAAAACAAACTACCTGTGGGAGCGGGCTTGTCCGCGATGCAGGTAATGCGGTGTGTCAGCCATTGCGCAGTGATGCCATCGCGGGCAAGCCCGCTCCCACAGGAGTGTGGTTAACCTGGATTTTTCGCGTACTTGTCCAGCTCAAACTTGCCCACCGCTGCTCGATGCACTTCATCCGGGCCATCGGCCAGGCGCAACGTACGCTGCATGGCATACATATATGCAAGCGGAAAATCCCCGCAAACCCCTGCCCCGCCATGCATCTGAATTGCCCGATCAATCACTTTCAAGGCAACGTTCGGGGCGACTACCTTGATCTGGGCGATTTCGCTTTTCGCCACTTTATTACCCACGGTGTCCATCATATACGCCGCTTTAAGGGTCAACAGCCGCGCCATATCGATCTCCATGCGCGAGTCAGCAATTTTGTCGATATTGGCGCCCAGGCGCGCCAGCGGTTTGCCGAATGCGGTGCGGCCCAGCGCACGTTTGCACATCAGTTGCAATGCCCGCTCGGCCATGCCAATCGAACGCATGCAGTGGTGAATACGTCCAGGACCAAGGCGGCCCTGAGCAATTTCAAAACCGCGCCCTTCGCCCAGCAAGACATTTTCGTACGGCACACGCACGTTATCGAACAGCACTTCAGCGTGGCCGTGGGGCGCGTCGTCGTAGCCGAACACTGGCAATGGCCGCACGATTTTTACCCCCGGCGTATCGATGGGCACCAGGATCATCGAGTGCTGTTGATGGCGCGGGTTCTCGGGATTGCTCAGCCCCATGAAAATCAGGATTTTGCAGCGCGGGTCACAGGCACCGGAAGTCCACCATTTACGGCCATTGATCACCCATTCATCACCGTCGTGCACAGCACGGGCAGCCATATTGGTGGCATCCGATGAGGCCACGTCCGGCTCGGTCATGGCGAACGCCGAGCGGATTTCGCCACGCAGCAGCGGCTCCAGCCACTGCTGTTTTTGCGCCGCGCTGGCATAACGCACCAGCACTTCCATATTGCCGGTGTCGGGAGCCGAGCAATTGAACGGCTCCGAACCCAACATCGAGCGACCCATAATTTCAGCCAGGGGCGCGTACTCCAGATTGGTCAAGCCGGCACCCAGTGCGGAGTCGGGAAGAAACAGGTTCCACAAGCCCTCAGCCCGGGCTTTGACTTTCAGCTCTTCCATGATCGCGGTCGGCTGCCAACGATCACCTTCAGCCACCTGCTGATCGAAAATCGCTTCCGCCGGGTAAACATAAGCGTCCATAAACGCCGTTACACGCTCGCGCAGTGCCTGAACTTTCGGGGAATAAGCGAAATCCATGGGTGGCTACCTTTTACCGGGAATGTCGAAAAGTGATGAGCGATGCTAGAACAGCCTCCCTTTATTTGCGCCACCTATTAACAGCGTGTATTACCATTCATAAGCAATATATGATTCAGCCGCTGCCCATAACTCATAACAAGAGCCCTGCGCCATGAACCTGAACAAGGTCGATCTCAACCTGTTTATCGTCTTCGATGCCATCTACACCGAAGCCAACCTGACCCGCGCCGGGCAAATTATCGGTATTACCCAGCCAGCCGTGTCCAATGCCCTGGCGAGATTGCGCGAGAGTTTCAACGACCCGCTGTTTGTACGTACCGCCCAGGGCATGGTGCCAACCCCCATGGCACAGAACATCATCAGCCCGGTGCGCAGCGCCCTGGCACTGTTGCGCGTGTCGGTACAGGAAAGCCGCACCTTCAACCCGCTGCAAGCCAACAAGACCTACCGCATCAGCATGACCGACCTGACCGAGGCAGTGATTTTACCGCCACTGTTCCAGCGCCTGCGGCGTCAGGCACCATCGGTGGTGGTCGAAAGTTTTCTCTCGCACAGGCGTGAGACCACCAGTGACCTGGCGGCCGGACGCCTGGATTTTGCGGTGGATGCGCCGCTCAATACCGACCCGCAGGTGCGCCATGTAAAGCTGATGGAAGACCGCTATGTGTGCGCCATGCGCCAGGGCCATCCACTGGCCGGCAAGGCAACCCTGAGCCTGGAAGAGTATCTGGCACTGACCCATATCCATATCTCGACCCGACGCAATGGCCTGGGTGAAGTGGACCTGGCACTGGGCAAAATGGGCCTGCAACGCAAAATTACCCTGCGCTCCCAGCATTACCTGATGGCCTCCAATGTGCTGCAACAAACCGACATGACAATGACCGTGCCCGAGCGCTTTGCCCGCCGCCATGCCTTGCACTTTGTGCCCTTGCCCCTCAACGAGTTGCCCAATGTGGAAACCCATTTGTACTGGCACGAAAGTACCGAGCAAGACCCGGCCAATCGCTGGATGCGCGAGCAATTGATCGAGCTGTGCCAGCAACAACAGAAATCCGAAGCTGCCAGCTTGCTTGACGTATACGTCAACCACGCATTAGTTTAACCACACGTTTCCTCCAGAGCCCGCCCATGAGCAGCCAGACGTACAGTATTTCCGACCTTGCCCGCGAGCTCGACATTACCACCCGCGCCATTCGATTTTATGAAGAGCAAGGCCTGCTCGCCCCCGAGCGACGCGGCCAGGAGCGGGTGTATTCGGCGCGGGACAAAGTCAGCCTGAAATTGATCCTGCGCGGCAAGCGCATCGGTTTCTCCCTGGCCGAATGCCGCGAGCTGATCGAGCTTTACGACCCCACCAGCGGCAACCAGAAGCAGCTCAACAGCATGCTGGCCAAAATCGCCGAGCGCCGTGAACAGCTGGAACAGCAGTTACTGGATATCCAGCAAATGCAGCTGGAGCTCGATACCGCCGAAGAACGCTGTATCCAGGCGCTGGAGCAAACCATTAATAACCAGGCTGCCAATTAGACGCTGATACACCCTGTGGGAGCGAGCTTGCTCGCGATGCGCGACAATGCGATGTATCTGGCATACCGCGTCGATGCCATCGCGAGCAAGCCCGCTCCCACAGGGTATTACCCCACACAGACGGTGATCCCCCATGACACTTCCAACCCATGTGCGCCTGGTAGAAGTAGGCCCGCGCGACGGCCTGCAAAATGAGGCTCAACCCATCAGCGTCGCCGACAAGGTGCAACTGGTTGACGCCCTGACCGACGCCGGTTTGGGCTATATCGAGGTCGGCAGCTTTGTCTCGCCCAAGTGGGTGCCGCAAATGGCCGGTTCGGCCGAAGTATTTGCGCAAATCCGGCGCAAGCCGGGGGTGGTCTACGGTGCCCTGGCACCGAACATGCGCGGCTTTGAAGATGCCGTGGCGGCCGGGGTCAAGGAAGTCGCGGTATTTGCCGCCGCATCCGAAGCCTTCTCACAACGCAATATCAATTGTTCGATCAGCGAAAGCCTGGCGCGCTTTGTGCCCATCATCGAAGCGGCACGACAGCATGGCATCAGCGTACGCGGCTATGTGTCCTGCGTGCTTGGTTGCCCTTATGAAGGCCAGGTCAGTGCGCAACAGGTCGCGCAGGTAGCCAGAGAACTGTACGCCATGGGCTGCTACGAGGTGTCTTTGGGCGACACCATTGGCACCGGAACACCAACGGCCACGCGAACGATGTTCGAGGCGGTAACAGCCTGGGTGCCACGGGAAAAACTCGCCGGGCATTTCCACGATACCTACGGCCAGGCACTGGTGAATATCTACGCCAGCCTGCAGGAAGGCATCGCGGTGTTCGACAGCTCGATCGCAGGGCTCGGCGGCTGCCCTTATGCCAAGGGCGCCAGCGGTAACGTGGCTACTGAGGATGTGCTGTATATGCTCAACGGCATGGGTATCGATACTGCAGTGGACATGGACAAACTGTTACTGGCCGGCGAACACATCTGCAAGGTGCTAGGCCGTGTTACCGGATCCCGGGTAGCCAGGGCCCGTCAGGGCTAAAAAGTGTTCCGGGGTGTTACCTCACCTCACCCCAAACGAGTAACACGGAAACAAACCGGCCATCCCCATGGCCGGTTTTTTATTGCCTGAAAATATAACATATTGATTTTAAAGGATTTTTAAAAGTTGGCACGGCTCCTGCTATCTCTATGGCATAACAAGAATAAAAACCGCAGCAACATAAAAAAAACAATACGACACGACTCTGACATAACAAAAACAACACGGCAGAGACGCAGCTAACAGATTTTTTTGGAGAGGGTTTGCTTTTCCGAGGGCCCAAAAGCCACCTCGCAACCGCGCAGAGAAAAATAAAACTACCTTCAGGTAGCACATGCACAGGTTGGATCACGGGTTTGATAGCCAGTGATAAAAGTGGATCAGCGCTCAAAAAAATACGTTTGCTCTTGACCCCGGATGGGGGTCGCAAAAAAACGCAGCAAAGGGTGAGTTCCAAAAACAACAATAAACCACCCTTCAATAATAAAAAAAGAGCATGCACAACATATTAAAGGGGAGCCTCGGCTCCCCTTTGTGTTGTTCGGGGTTTGGTATTTTGCCCATTACATGCGCCCGTGGGAGCGAGCCTGCTCGCGATGCAGTCGCCGCGGTCTATCAGATAAACCGGGGTGAGGCTATCGCGAGCAGGCTCGCTCCCACAAGGTTTCAGCCTCGGGGCACACACTCCTGAATGCTGATCTCGCGCATTTTGAATTTCTGGATCTTACCGGTCACGGTCATGGGAAAGGTCTCCACAAACTTGAAGTAGCGCGGCGTTTTAAAGTGCGCAATACGCGACTTGCACCAGGTTTGCAGCTCCAGTTCGTTGGCCGCGTGACCGGGATGGAACTTGATCCAGGCAACGATCTCTTCACCATACTTGGCGTCCGGTATGCCCACGATCTGCACATCGGCCACTGCCGGGTGGGTGAAAAAGAACTCCTCCAGTTCACGCGGGTAAATATTCTCGCCACCGCGAATGATCATGTCCTTGTTACGCCCCACGATGCGCACATAGCCCTGCTTATCCATCTGCGCCAGATCACCGGTGTGCATCCAGCCTTCGTTGTCGATGGCATCACGGGTCGCTTGCGGGTTACTCCAGTAGCCCAGCATCACGCTGTATCCCCGGGTACACAGCTCACCGATCTCACCCCGTGCAACGGTGTTGCCTTCAGCGTCGATCAGCTTGTTCTCAAGGTGCGGCTGGGTACGGCCCACAGTGGTTACCCGCAATTCCAGCTCATCGGCTGGCCCTGTCTGTATCGACACCGGGCTGGTTTCGGTCATGCCATAGGCAATTTGCACTTCACCCATATGCATTTCGTTGATGACGCGACGCATGATCTCGATCGGGCACGTGGCCCCGGCCATGATCCCGGTGCGCAGGCTCGACAGATCAAACCCGGCCCGCTGCGGGTGATCGAGCATGGCAATAAACATGGTGGGCACGCCATACAGCCCGGTGGCGCGCTCCTCGGCCACCGCTTGCAGGGTCAGGCCCGGTTCGAAGGCCTCCGAGGGATAGATCATCGTGGTGCCATGGGTCACGCACCCCAGATTGCCCATCACCATGCCAAAACAGTGATAGAGCGGCACCGGTATAACCAGACGATCATCAGCCGTCAGCCCCAGACTTTCACCAACCATATAACCATTGTTGAGAATATTGCGGTGGCTAAGGGTCGCGCCCTTGGGAAAGCCCGTGGTGCCCGAGGTGTACTGGATATTGACCGGCTGGTCGAACTGCAGGCTGGCTTCGCGGGCATGCAGTTGATCAACCGTAACCTGCTCAGCCAACGTGCCAAGTTGCGACCAGGACAGAAAGCCCGCAGGCGGTTCGGGGACCAGGCTGATAACACCGCGCAGGTCGGTAAAGCGCGCACATTCAAGCGCCCCGACCGACTGCTCGGCCAACTCCGGAATCAGCTCCTGGAGCATGGCGTGATAGTCGGATGTTTTAAACGCCCCCGCGCACACTAGCCACTGACACGCCGACTGCTTGAGTACGTATTCCAGCTCAGAAAGCCGGTAGGCCGGGTTGATATTGACCAGAATCACGCCGATCTTGGCACTGGCAAACTGGCTGATAAACCACTCGACACCATTGGGTGCCCACACCCCCAGCCGATCCCCTGCCTGTAAACCCAGGGCCAGCAGCGCCCTGGCATGCAGATCGACGGCCCGGGCCAATTGCGCCCAGGTAAAGCGTTGCTGCTGGTGACGCACCACCAACGCTTCCCCCTCAGGGTAACGCGCAGCGGTGCGGTCAAAAGCCTGACCGATGGTCATTACCAGCAGCGCCTTGTCCTGCGCGCCCTGGCTGTAACTGGGGACGGATTGCAGCTTCATGACAACTCCTCTTGTGATTGTTTTGGGAGCATGAACAAGGCGCACTACCTGCGCCCTCTCAATTGAAGAATAGCAATTACTCTGGCCTAAGTTGACGTTAACGTAAAGGTCGTTGACAGTCGCGACCGCCAAGTTTACGTTAACGTAAAGGTTATCAATGGCGACGCAGTAAACGCCTCCACAAGAACAATGATCCAAGGTGCCCCATGAGCTATCCGACTTTGAACTTCGCCCTGGGCGAAACCATCGACATGCTGCGCGATCAGGTCCAGGCCTTTGTTGCCGCCGAACTGGCGCCACGAGCGGCGCAGATCGACAGGGACAACCTGTTCCCGGCCGATATGTGGCGCAAGTTCGGTGACATGGGCTTGCTTGGCATCACGGTTCCTGAAGAATACGGCGGCACCGGCCTGAGCTACCTGGCCCATGTGGTGGCCATGGAAGAAATCAGCCGTGGTTCGGCATCGGTCGCCCTCTCCTACGGCGCCCACTCCAATCTCTGCGTCAACCAGATCAACCGTAACGGCACCCACGAACAGAAGCTCAAGTACCTGCCCAAGTTGATCAGCGGCGAACACGTCGGTGCACTGGCCATGAGCGAACCGAACGCCGGTTCTGACGTGGTGTCGATGAAACTGCGCGCTGATAAGCGCGGCGACCACTTTGTGCTCAACGGCAGCAAAACCTGGATCACCAACGGCCCGGATGCCAGCACCTATGTGATCTACGCCAAGACCGACCTGGAAAAAAACGCACACGGAATTAGCGCATTTATCGTTGAACGCGACTGGAAAGGCTTCAGCCGCAGCAGCCATTTCGACAAGCTCGGCATGCGCGGTTCCAACACCAGCGAGCTGTTTTTCGACGATGTTGAAGTGCCAGAAGAAAACCTGCTGGGCACCCTCAACGCCGGGGTCAAGGTATTGATGAGTGGCCTGGACTACGAGCGCGTGGTGCTTTCGGGCGGCCCCACCGGGATCATGCAGGCGTGCATGGATCTGATCGTGCCTTACATTCACGACCGCAAACAGTTCGGCCAGAGCATCGGCGAGTTCCAGTTGATCCAGGGCAAGGTCGCCGACATGTACACCCAGCTCAATGCCAGCCGCGCCTATCTGTATGCCGTTGCAGCCGCTTGCGAGCGTGGCGAAACAACACGCAAAGACGCTGCCGGGGTCATTCTCTATAGCGCCGAACGCGCCACGCAAATGGCACTGGACGCGATCCAGATTCTGGGCGGCAACGGCTATATCAATGAATTCCCTGCCGGACGCCTGCTGCGTGACGCCAAATTGTATGAAATCGGCGCGGGCACCAGCGAAATCCGCCGCATGCTGATTGGTCGCGAACTCTTCAACGAAACCCGCTAAGGAGCGCAGCCATGTCCATCTTGCATACGACGATCAACCCGCGCTCGGCCGAATTCGGCATCAACCGCGACGCCATGCTCAAACAGGTTGAAGCCTTGCACGCCCTGCTCGATCAGGTGCAACAGGGTGGCGGCGCCAAGGCTCAGGAACGCCATACGTCGCGGGGCAAACTGCTGCCCCGCGAGCGCATTGACCGCCTGCTCGACAGCGGTTCGCCCTTCCTCGAATTGAGTCAGCTGGCAGCTTACGAGGTGTACGGCGAAGAGGTTCCGGCGGCCGGAATAATCGCCGGCATCGGTCGGGTCGAAGGCGTGGAATGCATGATTGTGGCCAACGATGCCACAGTCAAAGGCGGTTCGTACTACCCGCTAACCGTAAAAAAACACCTGCGGGCGCAAACCATCGCCGAGCAAAATCGCCTGCCGTGTATATACCTGGTGGACTCGGGCGGTGCCAACCTGCCGCGTCAGGATGAAGTATTCCCGGACCGCGAACACTTTGGACGTATTTTTTTCAATCAGGCCAATATGAGCGCCGCGGGCATTCCGCAAATTGCCGTGGTCATGGGTTCCTGCACTGCAGGGGGGGCCTATGTACCGGCCATGGCCGACGAAGCCATCATGGTGCGCCAGCAGGCAACCATCTTTCTCGCTGGCCCGCCGCTGGTAAAGGCCGCTACAGGTGAAGTGGTCAGCGCCGAGGACCTGGGCGGTGCCGATGTGCATTGCAAGGTCTCCGGGGTGGCCGACCACTATGCCGACAGCGACGAGCACGCCCTGGCGCTGGCCCGGCGCAGCGTGGCCAATCTCAACTGGCGCAAACTGGGCCAGGTGCAACAACGCACGCCGCTGGCGCCGCTGTATGGCCGTGATGAGCTGTACGGCATTGTCCCGGCTGATGCCAAGCAACCCTTTGATGTGCGTGAAGTGATTGCACGGCTGGTGGACGGCTCGGTGTTCGATGAATTCAAGGCCCTGTTTGGCACCACCCTGGTGTGTGGCTTTGCCCACTTGCATGGTTACCCGGTAGCGATCCTGGCCAATAACGGCATCCTGTTTGCCGAGGCTGCACAAAAAGGCGCGCACTTTATCGAGCTGGCGTGCCAGCGCTGCATTCCTCTGGTGTTTCTGCAAAACATCACCGGCTTTATGGTCGGGCAAAAGTACGAAGCCGGTGGCATTGCCAAGCACGGGGCCAAACTGGTCACCGCTGTGGCGTGCGCCAAAGTGCCGAAATTCACCGTGATCATTGGCGGCAGTTTTGGCGCCGGTAACTATGGGATGTGCGGCCGGGCCTACGACCCGCGCTTTCTGTGGATGTGGCCAAACGCGCGGATCGGCGTGATGGGCGCAGAACAGGCAGCCGGTGTACTGGTGCAGGTCAAGCGCGAGCAGGCCGAGCGCAATGGTGTTGCGTTCTCGGCCCGCGAAGAAGCCGAGATCAAACAACCAATTCTCGATCAGTACGAGCATCAGGGCCACCCCTATTACTCCAGCGCCCGCTTGTGGGATGACGGCGTGATTGACCCGGCGCAAACCCGCGATGTATTGGCCCTGGGCCTGTCGGCGGCGTTGAACGCCCCTGTCGAAGCCAGCCGTTTCGGTGTGTTCCGGATGTAACCCCCACAGCCTTTCAGGACTGACGAACATGATGGATTTCAACACCCTCGAACTGCACACCGACCCCCGGGGCTTTGCCACCCTGTGGTTGAGCCGCGAGCAGAAGAACAACGCCTTCAATGCCGAGATGATCCGCGAGCTGATCCTGGCTCTGGAAGCCGTACAAGCCGACCCTGCCCTGCGCTTTCTGGTGCTGCGCGGGCGCGGCAAGCATTTCAGCGCCGGGGCCGACCTGACCTGGATGCAGCAATCGGCCGAGCTCGACTACCACACCAACCTCGACGACGCCCGCCACCTGGCCGAGTTGATGTACAACCTGGCCAAGCTGAAAATGCCCACCCTGGCCGTTGTGCAAGGCGCAGCCTACGGCGGCGCGCTGGGCCTGATCAGTGCCTGCGACATGGCCATCGGCGCGGATGACGCGCAGTTCTGCCTGTCCGAAGTGCGTATCGGCCTGGCACCTGCAGTGATCAGCCCTTTTGTGGTGCAGGCCATCGGCGAGCGCGCAGCCCGACGCTACGCACTGACGGCTGAACGCTTCAGCGGCGAACGGGCCCGGGAACTGGGCTTGCTATCGGAGTGCTACCCCCCCGCCGAGCTTGAACAGCATATCGCCCAGTGGATCGACAACCTGCTGCTCAACAGCCCGCAAGCCATGCGCTCGTGCAAGGACCTGCTGCGCGAAGTCAGCCACGGCGCACCGACCCTGGCCATTCGCCGCTACTGCGAAAACGCCATTGCCCGGATCCGAGTCAGCCCTGAAGGCCAGGAAGGCTTGCGCGCCTTTTTGCAAAAGCGTGCACCCAGCTGGCAAACCGATCGATCGACCCAGGAACCGCACCCATGACCGCCCCTCTGCTTACCTCAGTACTGGTCGCCAATCGCGGCGAGATTGCCTGCCGGGTGATGCGCACCGCCAAAGCCCTGGGCCTCACTACCGTTGCCGTGCACAGCGCCACCGACCGTGATGCGCGGCATTGCCGCGAAGCGGATATCTGTGTGGACCTGGGCGGCAGCAAAGCGGCCGACAGTTACCTGAAAATCGACAAGATCATTGCCGCAGCCAAGGCCAGCGGCGCTCAGGCCATTCACCCCGGCTACGGCTTTTTGTCGGAGAACGCAGGCTTTGCCCGCGCCATTGAAGCCGCCGGGCTGATTTTCCTTGGCCCACCGGCCAGCGCCATTGATGCCATGGGCAGCAAGTCCGCAGCCAAAGCCTTGATGGAAGTGGCTGGCGTACCGCTGGTACCGGGCTATCACGGTGAAGACCAGGACCTGGAAACCTTCCGTCTCGCTGCAGAACGCATCGGCTACCCGGTGCTGCTCAAGGCCACGGCAGGTGGTGGCGGCAAAGGCATGAAAGTGGTCGAAGAGGTCAACCAGCTGGCCGAGGCGCTGGCATCCGCCCAGCGCGAAGCACTGTCTTCGTTTGGCGATGCACGCATGCTGGTGGAAAAGTATGTGCTCAAGCCACGCCATGTAGAGATACAGATTTTTGCCGACCAGCACGGCAACTGCCTGTACCTCAATGAGCGTGATTGCTCGATTCAGCGCCGCCATCAGAAAGTCGTGGAAGAAGCACCAGCCCCGGGATTGAGTGTCGAACAGCGCCAGGCCATGGGCGAGTCTGCCGTGCGTGCGGCGCAGGCGATCGGCTATGTGGGTGCGGGCACCGTGGAATTTTTGCTGGATGCGCGAGGCGAATTCTTCTTTATGGAGATGAACACGCGCCTGCAGGTTGAGCACCCGGTTACCGAAGCCATTACCGGGCTGGATCTGGTGGCCTGGCAAATCCGCGTAGCACGCGGCGAAGCCCTGCCCATCGCTCAGGCGCAAGTCCCCTTGAATGGCCATGCCATCGAAGTGCGCTTGTATGCCGAAGACCCGAGCCATGATTTCCTCCCGCAAACCGGGCGCCTCGAGGTGTACCGCGAGTCGGCCGCAGGCCCGGGCCGGCGCGTGGACAGCGGGGTCAGCGAAGGCGACGAGGTTTCACCGTTTTACGACCCGATGCTGGGCAAACTGATTGCCTGGGGGGAAGACCGCGAACAGGCCCGCCTGCGCCTGCTGGCAATGCTCGATGAATTCGCCATTGGCGGGCTGAAAACCAACCTTAACTTTTTGCGCCGCATCATTGGCCACCCTGCTTTCGCTGCAGCGGAACTCGATACCGGATTTATCCCGCGCCATGAGGAACAATTACTGCCTGCTGCCGAGCCTTTGCCTACAGCATTCTGGTCTGCTGCCGCCGAAGCCTACGATCAAAGTCAGCCCCTGCGAGTGCGCGACGATGACCCGGCCTCGCCCTGGTCGACCGCCAACGGCTTTCGCAGCGGCCTGCCTGCACAAACCTTGCTGGCCCTGGCCTGCAATGGCGAGCAGCAAGTCATCCACCTCAGTGGCAACACGGCAACGTTGCGCGATGAACAATTGGTCATCGAGCAGGACGGCGTCCGCCGTGAGCACTTGGCCATTCGCCGCGCTGATGCGCTGTACCTGCGCTGGAACGGTGAACTGCAGTGCGTACGCCTGCACGATCCGATCAGCGCCGTAGAGGCCAGCCACACCGCTCAGGGCGGCCTGACCGCGCCCATGAACGGCAGTATTGTGCGGGTACTGGTGGAAGTGGGGCAAAGCGTCGAAGCTGGCGCGCAACTGGTGGTGCTGGAAGCCATGAAGATGGAACACAGCCTGCGCGCGCCCCACGCAGGGGTGGTGAAAGCCTTGTTCTTCGAGGAAGGCGAGATGGTCAGTGAAGGCTCGGCACTGGTCGAGCTGGAATGAAAAAAGGCGGGTACCGTTTTCGGTACCCGCCTTTTTGCAAGGGCTTGCAAGCTGCTTTAGAACTTGGCAGTGGCCTGCACCACCACGCCGATGATTCGGCATTTTTCATCAAACAAGGTTTTGGGATAAGTCGGGTTAAGGGGTTTGAGGTAACGCTGACCGCTTTCTTCGATCAACTGACGGAACGTGGTCGTCTCGGACTCTGGCGTCAGGGCAATCACCATTTTGCCCGGGGTGGCCTCGAGATCCGGATCAACCAGAATCATCATCCCTTGCGTGATGCTGACCCCCACCGGCGCGGTCATGGCATCCCCCGTCACCTGCAGCCAGAACGCTGCGCCTTTGGCGTAGTGATCGCTGACCTCGAAGACGGTGCCGGGCGGCGCATAACCGGGCTGTAATTTCTCGTTAACCTGACCGGCTGTTACCCAGTCCCTGACCGGGTAACGGAATGCCGAGGTGATCTCGTAGGTGTATTCGTCAGCGCCAGGCGTGTCGCCCTCATCACTGCGCTCACGAATCACCAGAGCGATTTCAAGGTGCTCAAGCCCAAGGGCATGCAGCACATTGTTCATCGTCGGCAAGTCGGGTTGACGGCGTTTGTTGAGCCAATGACCGACCCCGCCCTGGGAAGCCCCGACGCGTTCGGCTAGTTTTTCTTGCGTGAGTTTTAGCTCGCGCAATTTCTTTCTGACTAAAGCGATCCATTTATCCATCTGCCGAACAATACGGATTGAATTCGGCGCAACAATACACATATCGTACTATTTATACTTCTCATTAAAGTACTTTTTGTACTAGGATTATCCTGCTGAATCGATAATTTCCTGAAGCGCAGGTAAATCATGACTCCGATAACAAAAATCCCGCTCAACACCGAGCCCGATCCAGAGCTCGAATCCCTGAAAGACAGCGTCGCGACCCAACGGGCGCTCGATTATTATTTGAAACCGTCTGTTTCTCCGACCCCACCCGAGAAAAAAATGTTCCTCGTGAGCAATGACGTGACCCAGGAAGAAGCCTTGCTGAGTGCCACGGATTATCTGCAATGTGCAATTACCAATGCGCAAAATGGCGCCGAGCATCAGTTCGGCCCTCAACGTGACCTGCTACTGAATCTGCTGTTCCTCGTCGAATCGTCCAAGCAATTGCTAGAAAGGGCGATTGATATACAGCAACAGTCTGCCCGCTGATGCCAGAAAAGGCGCCAGTGCCACGAAGGACACCAGCGCCTTTGCCATCATGCGTTCAGTCGTTCTTGTGCAAGGCTATCGGCAATGCGTGTGGTGTTTTGATCCTGCGCCTTGGCCCTTAGAAAGATCTGACGCAAGGTCTCGCCAATACCCTCAACGTGCTGGCGAACCTGCTCGGGTGTGCCGCCGTTGTACTCGTAGGACACATCAATAATGCCGCCCGCATTGATGGCGTAATCCGGTGCATGCAGGCAACCGCGATGCCACAGCTCGTCGGCGTGGGATGCCTTGGCCAACTGGTTATTGGCCGCACCGGCAATCACGGGCGCGCGCAGCACTTGCAAGGTTTCATCGTTGATAATGGCACCCATTGCACAGGGCGAGAACACATCCACGTCCAGCCCGTATATATCCAGCGCACCCACTGCGTGAGCGCCCAGTTCGTCGACGGCGCGGCGCACGTTGGCTTCCTGGATATCGTGGACCCACAGCTCAGCGCCCGCCTCCTTCAATTGCCGGGCCAGGTTGTAGCCCACCTGGCCAAGGCCCTGAACCGCAACCCGCAAGCCGGTCAGGTCGCTGCGACCCAGACGCTGCAACACGGCTTCACGCAAGCCGATAAACACTCCAAGGGCCGTTGCCGGGGACGGGTCACCGCTGCGCGTGCCGCCACCCAGTTGCTCGCGGGTACCCGCCCCGACTACATGACGGGTACGCTGACCCATCAGGGCCATTTCAGCGACGCCGGTGCCCGAATCCGCAGCCGTGATGTAACGCCCGCCCATGCTCTCGACAAAACTGCCCATGGCCTGGAACAGCGCTTCACTCTTGTCCTTGTGTGGGTCGCCAATGATCACCGCCTTGCCCCCGCCCAAAGGCAACCCGGCCAGGGCCGATTTGTAGGTCATACCCCGGGACAGACGCAGCACATCGTTCAGGGCTTGCTGTTCGTCGGCGTAGGGCCACATGCGGCAACCGCCCAGCGCCGGGCCCAGGCGCGTGTTATGCACCGCGATAATGGCCTTGAGGCCGGTGGCTTTGTCATGGCAAAACTGGACGTGTTCGTGGTGATCGAATTCAGGGTGGGCAAAAATCGGCATTGCGTTCTCTCTCTTGTTTTTAGCCTTGGATGCACATCAGACCGGAAAGTCAGTATCTGACTCTACGCAAGGGTGCTCAGCAAAAGAGTGAGGGTTTTACCTAGGAATTTTCTTTCTAAATTGCAGGAAATGTTCTGCTAATCTGCATGGATCATCCAAAAACAACAAGAAATCAGACCCATTCATGCAGATTAAATTAAGCGCCATCGACCGCAAGATTCTTCGCCTGCTGCAGCACAATGCCGACCTGTCTGCCGCTGAGGTGGCGGAACATGTGGAGTTGTCGCAATCACCCTGCTGGCGCCGCATCCACCGCCTGCAAGAGGAAGGGCTGATCGAGCGCAAGGTCGCCCTGCTCAATCCGAAAAAGCTCGGGCTCAATGTGGTGGTCTTCGTCAATGTGCGGCTATCGGGCCACGGCCGACGCCATCTGACCGAGTTTGAGGAAGCCATCACCGATTACCCTGAAGTCATCGAGTGCTACACCATGGCAGGCGATATGGACTACCTGCTCAAGGTGGTGACCCACGATATCGACAGCTATGAACGGTTTTTGCGCGATCACCTGTTGCAAAAGCCGCACGTGCAGGAAGCCCACTCGAATATCGCCATGAGTGAGGTCAAACGCACCACTGAATTGCTGCTGGACTAAAGGTAAGGGCCGCGAGATAGAGCCTTGGGCCGGGGTACGAAAAATTAATTTCGGAAAAGCGCGGGAAATTGCTTGATTTGCAAATGATAATGATTATTATTGCATGCAGCTGGTCGCGAGATCAGTCGATAATTCAGGGGACCTTAGGTCGGTCTTTTGAATTAGCTCCTCATCAGGCTAATCACGGTTATTTGACCCGGCTTCTGGCCGGGTCTTTTTTTTGCGGCCAGTTATCTGGCTCTGCGTGCTTCAGGCTAATGAAGTCTGGTGTGCGGCCGGTTTTTTTCGGTGACCGCTACGATAAGGCGATGATAGCAAAAGAACATCGGGAAACGGAAGCCTGAAGTCCTGGACTATGGCCGTAATGGCATTCTAGCACTTGAGAATCAATCGCAAAAACCCTACAATTGTGCGGCGTCAAGGATGACGCCCCCCCTTCGCTTTTTCCCTCAACTTATTGTCCAAATTTCCGTATTGGCCTATCGCCATAGCGTTGTACAGTAACGCCCACAATTATTGGATTCCGGGATTTGGACCATGACCGTGGCGCCCTCTGCACTTCATATCAGTAGCGATTTCGACAGCGGCAATATTCAGGTGCTGGATGCCAGCAACCCGCTGCAGGTAAAGCTGGCCATCAAGCCGGATACCAAGAGCCCGCACTTCCAGTGGTTCCACTTCAAGGCCGAGGGCCTGACGCCGGGGCACACGCACCATTTTCAATTGAGCAACGCCAGCCAGTCTTCCTACAACAAAGCCTGGGATGGCTATCAGGCAGTGGCGTCTTACGATCAGGAAAACTGGTTCCGGGTGCCGAGCGATTTCGACGGTACATCACTGAATTTTCACCTTGCTGCTGAACAGCCCCAGGCCTGGTTTGCCTACTTTGAACCCTACAGCCGCGAACGCCATGACCAGTTGATCAAAAATGCCCTGCAGTGGTCAGGCTGCGAGTTACTGGCTACCGGCAAAAGTGTCGAAGGCCGCGATATCCAGTTGTTGCGCAAGGGCAACGGCGCCAACCACAAGCGCAAGATCTGGATCATTGCCCAGCAGCACCCCGGCGAGCATATGGCCGAATGGTTTATGGAAGGGCTCCTTGAGCGCCTCGAACAGGGCAGCGACCCGCAAATGCGCAAGCTGCTGGATTTTGCCGACCTCTACCTGATCCCCAATATGAACCCCGACGGAGCGTTTCACGGCCACTTGCGCACCAACGCCAACGGTCAGGACCTGAACCGCGCCTGGCAGAACACCAGCCCGCAGGTCAGCCCGGAAGTGTTCTTCGCCCTGGAACAGATGAGCCATTACGGAGTCGACCTGTTTCTGGATATCCACGGCGACGAAGAAATTCCCTATGTGTTCACCGCAGGCTGCGAAGGCAACCCGGGCTACACCCCGCGTCTGGCCACTCTGGAAGAACGCTTTCGCTCCCACCTCAGCGCCCTGACCAAAGACTTCCAGACCACCCACGGCTACACCCGCGACGAACCCGGGCAAGCCAATATGACCCTGGCCTGCAACAGCGTCGGCCAGCGCTTTGACTGCCTGTCGCTGACCCTGGAGATGCCGTTCAAGGACAACAACGATGCCCCCAACCCGCAGACCGGTTGGGATGGCAAGCGTTCGAAGCAATTGGCCAAGGATGTGCTGACCACGCTGTCGGCAATGGTCAAGGAACTGCGCTAAAAAACCACATCCAGCACCACGCTGTCGGTATAGGTCCCGGCTGGCGGCGTGGTCTGATCGGTGTAAATCCTCGCGTTGTAGTTGAAAATCTGACTGCCAGTGCCCAAGCCGTTGCCAGGGTTGACCTCGGCCGTCGAACTGGCACGTCGGGCAGCGCCAACACTGCCCCAGCGGGTGGTTCCAGCGCTTTTGAAAATATCGTAGGCCAGGTAGTTGCTGCCGGAAATCATCCGCCGCCGCCCACCGGTGCTGAGCGGATGCAGGCCGTCACTGAACCCCACCGTATAGGCACTGCCTTTGGTACAGGCAACACTGGCGGTCTGGCTTACCGTGCTGAAAGCACTGACCACCGGGGCACTGCCAAAGGCGATATTGACTGCGCTGATGGTGCAGTCGTTGGCCACCGTCATGCTTACCGTCAGGGTGGTGAACTTGGCGACCCCCGAATCCGAGCCCAGACATGCGTTCCCAACCCCCAACCCGGTGCAGTAGTACCAATCCCATTGCACACTCAGTGTTTCGGTATACACCCCTGCCGCCACATTGTTGATCGCGGTAGTGAAGTACAGGGGAATGGCACTGGGGGCGTTGGAACCCAGCAGGCCAAAACTGGTAAAATCAAACGTTGTGCCCCGGGCAATGGGATGCGCGGTGGTGTTGCCCGGATAAATTGTATAGGTAATGACATCCCCGGTAGGCCCCACCAGGCCGCTTTGAGTGGACGTGATCTTAGCCTTGAAATAAGCAGTGCTGAACAGGGCGATTCCCCCCGGGGTGCAACTTATGCCCGCACTCGACGAAGAGGTGCTTTGGGCAACGGTGCGCACCAGGGTTGAACTGATCGTGCCAAAAGCGGCGGGAGTGGCCGCTGCGGCCACGGTACAGCCAGCCTGAGCCTTAGAGGCCGCAAAAAAGCACAGCAGCAAAAACCCCGCTATGCATTTCACTGACACACCACCGGATCGATCAAGGGCACCTGATCCGTCACAGGCGGCAATGCAAACTGTGCCCTGCACTGCTGGCCATCGAGCATGATCACCTGCAGTGAGTTTTGTGTCGTAAGGTTTTCCAGATACACCAATCCGTCCCAGCCCACGACCGTACGGCTGCCATTCTGCTCATTCAATACCGCACTGCCCAACCCCAGATCCTGCTGTTTGCCATCGACCAGATGCACGCTGGCCGCCGCCACCCGGCGCAATTCGAACTCCAGCAAGTAGCCGCTGCCCCGGCGTACGGCCACACGCTGCTCGACAGTGGGGCTGAGGATATTGGCCGGCAGGTTGAGCGGATCTATTTCATATTTGCCACGGTAATAGGCACTGCTCCACGGCACCAGCAAATGGCCATTTTTGTCGGTATTACCTATCCATTGATTTTCATAGCGCACACCTACATCGGAAAAATCCCCGGTACTGACGACCACAAAGGCATCATCAATACGGTTGGCAGCGAATGTCTGCCCGTCCATCCACACCAGTGAACCGCTGGCATCAGCCCAGCGGGTCTGCTGTTGCGAGGTGCCATATACCCCCGCCTGCAACTGCACCGACTGTAATCGCCAGGTCAGGTCGGCCTGGCGGTAATCCGGGCCATCTCCGCGGGCATAGCCCAGATTGAAACCAACACCGCCCTGGGTCGGCACACTGCGGCTGTAATTGACCCGGTTCTGGGTGACGCCGGAAGCGCTGCGCTCGGAACCAAAACTGAAGTTGCCGCGCAAATCAAAGGGCACCACGATCTGCGCCTGCATGGCCCAGTTGCTGTCATCCAGGTCACGGTTGGCCGAGACATACAGGCTGCTGTTGAACCACAGGGGCGTGCTCCAGCTCAGGTTAAGCAAGCGCGTGCGAGAAGCATCGGCAGCCACCACATCGAAGTACCCGGCGCCCAGGCTGCCAAAGCGGTCAAGGTTCAGGGCCAGGGTCACTTGCTCGCTGCGCTGGCTGAGGCTGATGTAATCGGTGTCGATAACCGACAGATCGGCGTAGTCGGCAAACCGCTGCAAGCGTTGATAGGCAAAACTGAATCGTTGTGTGCTGTACTGATAACCCAGGCTCGCTTGACGGCCGCTACGGCCATCGAACTGGCTTTGACTCACGGCGCTGTTGAGTACGCCGAAATTGCCCAGCTTGAGGGTACCACCCAGTCCGCCCAAGGTTAGCGAGTCAGAAGCTTCCAGATGGCTTTCAAGGGTCAGGCTGTTAGTCAAGCCATAGCGCAGGCTGCCTGAGGTCACGCCGGGGCCGTAGGCAAAATCTTCGATCCCGTAACCGCGACGTACACTACCCGCCGATACACTGAAGTCACTCAAGCCTTGTTGCAGCAAGGTGCTGGTAACATAAAACGGCACGCTGGTGGACACTTGCCGGCCCAGCGCATCAGTGGTCACCACCACAGCCTCACCGGCACCATTGATAAAAGGTACGTTGGTCAGGGTATAGGGGCCAGGCTGCAGGTTTTCGCTGGAAGATTTGTAGCCATTGATAAACAGATCCACCGAGGATGGAACCGCCGCCTCCCCGGAAAACTGCGGTAACGGATAGGTCACCAGGTCCGGACGCACGCCAAAGTCCCGCGATACCTGCACCCCGCCCATGCGGATGGCACTGGTCCAGGGCAAGGCGCCGCTGATCAGGTCGCCCGCCTCGTAGGTGAGCATGCGTTCATCGTCGGAGAAGCGCCAGGTCGTGTCATAACGCAGGTAGCCGTTGTCGAACTGACTCCCGGACGGGGCGACTATGCTGCGCCGGTATTGCCCGGTATTGGATAGCGTACCCCAGCTGTCAAACAGTCGCACTTCATTCCAGGCAGCCAGATAGGAACCGGCGTCATCGGTATCGTTAAGATACAGATCGTAATTGAACAATACGCCAAAGCTGCTCATGGCTTCACTGCGAGGGTAGGTTGAACGCCTGCCCAGCACTTGCTCGGGCAACCAGTCGGGCGGCACATCCAGCAGCAAACGCTGGCCCTGAATGTCGTACTCGCTGTGCAAGCCCGGGATGCTGTCCAGGCCGACTTCCTCAGGGGGCGTAGTGGGCAAATGAATCCCGGCCTCCTGCAGCACACTCGCTTGCAGATACAATTGGCCTGCTCGTTGCTGCACGTTCACCAGACGTCCTGTGTTCATTTGATTGACCACCAGTTCCAGATACAGCGGGGCATCGGCGACAGCCTCCAGGCTGGCAGGCGGTGGCGGCAGATCAGCAGCCTCAATCGAGCACACCCAGAGCACGCTGCACAGGCTGGTGCAAGCCAGCACCTGCAGCCTGCTCAATTCCACGTCCGATCATTCAATAGCCGCTCCTTGCTATAGCTCCTTCGACGCTTTTACCCCCGCATGCAGAGCGATGACGTAACCAGAGGACTCGCCGAGGATCACCTGTCTTGCTCCTGCCAGGGTTATTGCCCTAAGGGCAGAGCCTGCAACGTTGTCTGGCCATTGACCCGCACCTGCAGCGTATCGCCCTGCGCGGCCGGTACTGGCCAGCGCATGCTGGCTCCCGGTAACACATAGCCAAACAACCCCTCCACGACCGGCTTTGACTGACTACCCGATTTGAGCGAAGCCTCGGTCAAACGCGCATGCACAGCACCACGATTGATCAGCTCGATATAGGGTTTGCCATCAACCTTGAGCGTGCGCCCGCTCAATTGCGGCAAACCTGCACCGGCCTGATCCCGCGGACGGCTTGCATCAGGTTTGCTCCACAGCCCGGCACCATAGGCAAACAACGGCACCGAATAGCGCATTTGCAAGCGAATGGCCGCCGCCGTCTTGTTGCTGCCAGGTTCTGCCGGGGGCAACGGCAACGGGATCTCATCGATAATGATGCGATAGGCGTGCTCCTCGCCTGCGGGGAAAGTCTTGGCGCGGGTCAGGCGAATCAACTGCTTTTGCCCGGGCTGGATGGTGGCTACGGGCGGGCTGCCAACCACATCACGCTGGTTCTGGTACTTATCGTCGAAGCCTTCCTGGTTCCAGGCAAATACCCGAATCTGCAAATTGGCAGGGGTATCACCACGGTTTTCCAGCCACAAGGCACTGGCCTGCTGGTCAGCTTCCAGGACCGGGTCAATGGGCCAGATCAAAATCGAACTGGCTGCCTGCGCCGACTGGGCCATGCCCAATGTCAGCAAGCAAAAAGCCATGCCCTGAAGTGGCCGTAAGAATGAATGCATAAACAGACTCCTGATCCTTGGACATCAATAAACCAACTGCACCTGCAGCGTATCGCTGTAGGTGCCCGCCGGCTGGTTACCCGGCAAAAGTACATAGCCAAAAATCGGCAGGGTTATGGCATTGGCATCGGTGTAAGGCACGTTGACCGATTGCGCGATGCCCAGGCTTTGGCTGTGGGCCGCATCCCGAAACAGCTGGTAGCCAATTTGCGCAGTACCACTGCCAATCTGCAAGCGGCGCCCGCTGACGTTATGCAAACCACCGTTGACCGTCATGCTCACTGTCACCCCCGGGGTGCATTGCAATGCCACACCACCAGTCAGCGCCACACTCACCGCAGCCGTCGAAAGTGCCGGATAAGTGCCGAAGGTCAAGGTTCCGTACAGGCCGCCCGTACTGGTTACCACACAACCCGGCACAATGCTGGCACTGACCTGCAGCGTTGCTGTGGGTGCAGCACACACCACTGCACTAAACGAGCACAGCAGTACTGATGCTGCGTGCGACCACGCCACAGCCTTAGAAGGTCAGCACAACTGAGATGGTGTCGCTGTAACTCCCGGCTGGCAGTCCGGCCTTGCCAGTGGCTTTACCGTAGAGATTGACCGTCTTCTCGGTACCGTCACTGAGCTGGAGATCAACCTCGTCACCGATCTCCAGCAGGTCTGCATACCCGGTGTCGCTGTACAGGTCATAGCCCACGAAATTGCCGGAGCTCGCCATGGCCCGGGTGCCTTCATCCGCTTCCCCATCGTGAGCACCCGCTCCCAGGGTCAACTTGGGCGTGGTTCCGGCCGAACAGAGGATCCTGAGGGCCGACCCGCCGCTCAGCACCTGGCCCGTCGCGGTACTGAACAACGACGTGGTGGTACCAAAATTCAAGGCACCAAAAGTCGCCCCGTCGGCACCTGCAACTCCGTTGATCAGGCAACTGGATGTCAGGACCAATGAGGCATTGATATTGCCGCCGACTGTTTGCGCCTGAACCGGACCGGCCAACATCAAGCCCAACAATGAGAAACCCAGCGTTGATTTAAGTACGCGCATCTTGCACCCCACTCCTGTTTACCAATCCAGCGTCACCCGCAGCGTGTCGCGATAGACACCCGCCGGCAGTGCTTTTGGACTCGTCATCACCATGCCATACACCGGGATCGGTACATGACCACCACTTGCCACCACAAAATCGTGTTGCTGCCCGATGCTGTAGCTGTTGCTGCCAGCAGCATCCAGATACAGACGGTAAGGGATCATTTGCTGGCCATTACTTAGCTGGCGAGTCGTGCCATTGCCGTGATTGCCACCATCAATGGAGACCGAGAAACCCTTCACAGCGGGGTTGCAGGTCACCTTCAAGTTACTCTCGTTACCCTCAAGCAGCCCCGTGACGGGGGTATTCCAGGTCGGGCCCCACGAACCAAAATTGAGCGTCCCCAGGTTGTCGAGGCGGTTTTCGTCCCCTACAGCTGCCCCGCTGCTTACCTGGCAACTGGCCATAATCACCAGTCGCGCCTGAATCTGCCCGCTAAACGTGCTCGCCTGCACACCCGCGCACAGCAGCGCACAGGTAGCAAAGAGGACTGACAACTGCGCAGGGCCGACCATATGCATACTCCTGGCGCTACCACGTAAGGGTGACTTTCAACAGGTCGGCATACAGCCCGGCCGGGGGAATCTGCTGCAAAGGCTCGATCCGGCCATACAACGGCAACTCGACAGAGCCACTATCGGGCACAGTGCCACTGACCGGCACATTCACCGGTAAGGGAATCTGCCGGGCCGGGTCACGGAACAATCGATAAGGGATCTGCGGTCTACCCGGCCCCAGGGCCAAATAGCGAACATCGGCAGTGCCACCATGCTGGCCACCGTCGATTTGAATTTGATAAGTGGTATCCGGGTTGCATTCCAGGCGTGGTAAACGCGGGTTTATCAAGGTTGCACTCAAGGGTGCAGATGGGCCGTCCAGACGCGCGGCACGACCAAAATCGAGCATCCCCAGGTAATCGACACCTGCGTCACGGGTGACGCCCACCAACTGGCAGCCCCGCTCGACGATGACTCGCACCTGTACTTCGTACTGCGCCGACCAGGCACAAGTACTGAACAAGGAGCCAATGATGACTATCCCTAGACGATGCTCCACGACCATTCCTTGCGTGTTTTTATAGGATGAAGACTAGCATCGAAGAGCGATTCGTCCATCTGCGCGCCAATTAAACAATCTTGTACCGTTCGTCGCTTTCGGTCTTTAGGCAACTGCATGCAAAGGCTCGGCCCAACGCCGATTAATCGCTATCATGCGCGACACATTTGCCCACCCACGAGTACCCGATCCTGCTTATGGATACCCTCGCTAAACTGCGCGCCGGCCAATTGGCGGGCGTCAAACGCCTTGATCTGTCGTGCGGCCTGACCGAGTTCCCGGTCGAGATTTTCCAGCTGGCGGACTCACTGGAAATCCTCAACCTGAGCGGTAACGCCCTGAGCAGCCTGCCCGGCGATCTGCATCGCCTGAAACGCATGCGCATCCTGTTTTGCTCGGATAACCAGTTCACCGAGCTGCCTGCCTGCCTGGCCCAATGCGAACAGTTGAGCATGATCGGTTTCAAGGCCAACCGCATCGAACATGTGCCGGGCGAGGCGCTGCCACCCTTGTTGCGCTGGCTGATCCTGACCGACAACTGCATCAGCCTGTTGCCCGAAGAACTGGGTCAGCGGCCACTGCTGCAAAAGCTGATGCTGGCCGGTAACCGTTTGCAGCAACTGCCCCAAAGCCTGGCCAACTGCGAGCGCCTGGAGTTGGTCCGCCTGGCCGCCAACCAGTTCGACGAACTGCCTGACACCGTATTGGCACTGCCTGCCCTGAGCTGGCTGGCCTATGCCGGTAACCCGCTGCGTGAAGACGCCAGCACTCATCACGCGCCCGACGACACACCCAACATTGACTGGTCGCAGCTTGAGATCAGGCAAAAACTGGGGGAAGGTGCTTCCGGGATCATTTATCAGGCCCGCTGGAACGCTCCCGGTCAGGCAGGCCAGTCAGTAGCCGTTAAACTGTACAAAGGCAGCATCACCAGCGACGGCTCACCGCTCAATGAAATGAACGCCTGCATCGCTGCGGGCCAGCATCCCAATCTGATCAAAGTGCTGGGCAGGGTTACAGGCCATCCTGACAATCAGGCTGCTCTGGTGATGGAATTGATCGACCCGTCGTTTATCAACCTGGCGGCCCTGCCCAGTTTTGATACCTGCAGCCGCGACGTGTATGCCGACAGCACCCGTTTTACCTGCGACAGCGCGTTGCGTATTGCACGGGGCATCGCCTCGGCGGCAGGCCACCTGCATGCACAGGGCATCTGCCATGGCGATTTGTACGCGCACAATATTTTGTTCAATGCCCGGGGCGACTGCCTGCTGGGGGATTTTGGCGCAGCATGCTTCCACGCCATCGACGACAGTGCCCAAAGCCGGGCGCTGCAACGCATCGAAGTGCGGGCATTCGGGATTTTACTGGGGGAATTGCTGGAGCGGATCGACTCAGGTCTGAGTGATCACCAGCGCGCTGCTTTGCAAGAGTTGCAACAGCGCTGCATCCAGCCAGAAGTGCTGGCGCGACCGGATTTTGCACAAGTCATACGCATGCTGGGATAGATCCGTAGCAGCTGCCGAGGAACGCAGCCTCGTTCCTACGGCAGCTGCTACGTGGAATCGAGGTTTACGCCAACGCCACAAACATATCCTGCACGTCGTCCTGCTCTTCCAGCTTGGCCAGGAACTCCTGGACTTCAGCCATTTGCTCGTCGGTCAAACCGCTCACCGGATTTTTCGGCTGGTAGCCCAACTTGGCCGAAACCACGGTGAAGCCTTGCTCCGGCAGGGCTTTTTGCACCGCGTCCAGGTCAGTCGGCTCAGTGATAAACAAGGTCGTGCCTTCTTCTTCACCTTCTTCGAAATCCTGGGCACCCGCTTCAATAGCGGCCATCTCCGGGTCGGCGTCAGGGGTATCCGGCCTGGCTTCGATCATGCCAACGTGGTTGAAATCCCAGGCCACCGAACCCGAAGCGCCCAACTGGCCTTTGCGGAAGGCAACGCGGATTTCAGCCACGGTACGGTTGATATTGTCCGTCAGGCACTCAACGATCAGCGGCACCTGATGCGGGGCAAAACCTTCGTACGTTACGCGGTGGTATTGCACGGCCTCAGTACCGATACCGGCACCCTTGTTGATCGCGCGCTTGATAGTGTCGGCCGGCATCGAGGCTTTCTTGGCCTGTTCATAGACCAGACGCAAGTGCGAGTTCATGTCCGGGTCGGCGCCGTTGCGGGCAGCAACCGTCAGTTCCTTGGCCAGCTTGCCAAAAATCTTGCCGCGGCTGTTGGCGGCGTCCGCTTTATGTTTAACCTTCCACTGTGCGCCCATTACTCACTCTCTCAATCTGGTGTGTCGCGGCATATCGGCCGTCGAATGGGTGCAAGTTTATACGGCAAGAAGTCGGCAATCGACCAAAAAATCCAATCAGTTCCTGCTTAGCCCTTGTCAGCCTTACCCGCAGCCGCGGCAAATCGGGCCAGACGCACGTCCAGATGCCGGGGCCGATGACCATGATCCTCGGCCCGTTCCTTGCGTCGAATGGCATTGCGCACCATGAGCGAACCCAGGTAACGAATCGGCTCTGGCGGGAAATACCCCAACGGGCCGTTGACCAGCGGCGAGCGGGTCCAGTCATTGGCCAGCCCCTGCACCAGCGACGCCAATATCTGCCCGCCCATATGGCATGGCCCCACGCCGCTGCCCGAATAGCCAAAGCCATAGAAGACATTGCCATGGCTGCTCATCTGACCAAAAAACGGCAAACCGGTGACAGAACGATCCGAAGGCCCGTTCCAGGTCGCTTCCACGCCAACCCCGGCAAAGGCCGGAAAAAACTGCGCCAGGCTTTTGCCCAGTAACCCGGCATAGGGCGAAGGCTGATCAAACACCGGCAGCATGCGCCCGCCATAGGCAAAGGTGTTACCGCCCTTGCCCAACATGATTCGCCCGTCCGGGGTGTTATGGTAGTAGTGCACGAAAATGCGCGAATCGAGCACGGTCACACCACTGGTCAGACCGATGTCCTGTAACAGATCCGGGCGCGGTTCGGTGATCAGCATATCGCTGGATACAATCGCCACACTGCGCTCGAACTGCGGGAATGCCCGCGCCATCCAGGCATTCATCGCCAGCACCACGCGGTCAGCGCGGATGCTCCCGGCCGGGGTGCGGATCAGCGCCTGGGCGCCCTCCTCCAGTCCGGTCATCGGGGTGTTTTCATAAATCCGCACCCCCAACTGCAAAGCCACCCGGCGCAGTCCGCGCACCAGCTTGCCCGGCTGCACACTGGCCGCCGCCGGGGAAAACCAGCCCTCCAGATGCAAGGCCGACCCGGCCCGGCGCTGCACCTCGTCAACTGGCAACTTGCTGAACGAGTTGATGGCTTGACGCTCAAGTGCCGCAATCACGCCATCGGTCGAACCAACCTGGGCCTGATTGGTCGCGGTATACAGCGTGCCATCGAGGCGGTAGTCAGCGTCCACCCCGTACTTTTCACAAAACGCCCCTATGGCATAAATACTCTGCTCCGAGGCCTTGACCAGCCGCACTGCCTCCTCCACCCCGAACAAGCGCTCAAGGGTGAAGTACTTGGCCGACCACGACAGCGCACAACCACCGTTACGCCCACTGGCACCTGCGCCGCAGATATCGGCCTCGATCAGCACCACATCCAGCTCGGGGTTTTGCTCCTTGAGCATGATGGCCGTCCACAATCCGGTGTAGCCGCCGCCCACGATACAGACCTGGGCACGGCTCTCGCCGGCCAGCGCGTCACAAGGCTCGCTAGTTTCCAGGGCAAGTGCCTGCTCCAGCCAAAAAGGTCGCATGGATAACTCTCCCACTCAGGTGCGCAAGGGTTTGATCAGCAAGGGATGGTTGGGCACAAAGGCGCAATAGGGCTTGAGCCCCGCAGGTCGGCTGTTCCAGTGCGGGATCAGCACCAGTGAGGAAAACAGCGCGCAGCAGGCAAACACGATAAACACCGTGACCGTGTCGAAATAGCCGGGCAGCAAACCGCCGAGAATCGCCCCGACCGAACCGCAGCCATTGACGAAGCCTGCTGCAGTAGCGCCGGCCTTGGCGGTGCCGAAGTCGATGGCCGCAGCACCACTGATCATGGAGTCCGGCCCGTACAGGGTCAGGCCCATAACAAACAGCAAGGCCACCACCAGCGCCACGCTGCCGGAATGCAGTGCCCCCATAAAGAACGCGAGGGAAATGGTCAGCGCCAGCAGGCTCAAGACACAGGCCGGCATGCGCCGGGCGCCAAAGAGCTTGTCGGAAGCCAGGCCGATCATGATCGGCCCCAGCAACCCTGCCAGCTCAAAGGCTGTAGGAATGATCGCCGCACCGACTTTGCCCACTTGCGGCATCTGCTCAAACACGATCACCGGGCCCCACAACAGAATCGCGTAGCGCGCGGGTTTGAGCATGAAATACGCCAGGCCCAGGGTCAGTACCGTGCGATTGCGCATGATCTCGCGCAGGGGTGCCCACACGCTGATGCGCTTTTCGGCAGCAACTTCATCGGCGCTCATTTCCGGTTCGGGCTCAACCGCTGGCAGGCCGACATCTTCCGGTTTGTTGCGCTGGAAGATAAAGAACAGCACCGCCACCACTGCTACCACTGCGGCACTGGAAATAAACGCGGCATGCCAGCTGCCAACCAGCGTATAGGCCCACCACCCGGCAAAGGGTGAAGCCACCAGCCCGCCAAAGGCGTAGCACGAACTCCATAGCCCCAGCACTCGCCCGCGTTGCTCAGAGGGGAAGAAACTGCCGATGTTTTTGCACAGCCCCGACCAGCCTGTCGATTGCGCCAGCCCCTGGATCAGCATGCAGGTGGCAAAGATCGGCAGAGTAGCGTAGGTGCCCATGACCAGCGCCGCCAGCGCCGAGATGATCAAACCGCCCAGCACCACAACCCTGGGGCCAAAGCGATCGGCGAGGATGCCCCAGGTAAATTGCCCTACGGCATAGGCAGCCAGGTAGATGGCATCGAGGTTGGCCATGGCCATCTTGTCCAGATGAAAGCTGGGGTCGTCTCCGATCCCCAGCTTGGCAACGGCAAAGGCTTTGCGGGTGAAGTAAAAGGCCGCGTAGGCCAGCCAGGTGATGGCAAAAATCTGCACGCGCCAACGTTTGATGGTGGCAATGGACTTGTTCATGTCGGGTCTGACCTCAGAGGTGGAATGTGCCGGCAGAATCAGAAAAGAACGCCTGTTTTTTTATTGTGTTGAGCACTTCAATACCGCCCTCCAGACAAGGACGGTATTTATCAGACACACCATGAACGCCCGTTTTTCTTGGGTTTTAGGGTCGTTCAAGACAGTGTCACGACCCGCCGCTATCGAGGACATAACGTCGGGCTGAGGTCGATCAAAGCAATTACTGACTAATAGGTAAAATCGATTTATCGTATTTCACTCATAAGCCCAGCTTGTAAGAGGTTATCCGATGTCGGTTTCCCACGCGCAGTTGAAGGCCTTTCATGCAGTTGCTGTCCACGGCAGTTTTACCCGCGCCGCCGAACGGTTGTTTTTAAGCCAGCCAGCCATCTCCGATCAGGTGCGCAAACTTGAAGAACGTTTTGGCGTGTTGCTGTTTCACCGCAACAAGCGCTCGGTGCGCCTGACCGACCTGGGCGAGCGCCTGCTGAGCATCACCCAGCGCCTGTTTGTGGTGCAGGCCGAGGCCCAGGAGTTGCTGCAGGACTCCCAGGCCCTGCAAACCGGCAGCCTGATTCTGGCGGTGGACGCCCCGGTTCACGTACTGCCGCAAATCGCCCGTTTCTGCGAGCGCTACCCCGGCATCACGGTAAAAATCGAAACCGGTAACACCGACGAATCCCTGGCGCGGCTGTTCAATTACCAGGCGGACCTGGCCCTGCTGGGACGCGATATCAGCGACGAGCGACTGCTGAGCGTGCCCTTGCGCAGCGATCCGATGGTGGCGTTTGTGGCGCGCACCCACCCGTGGGCCAGTCGCAGCTCCATCTGCCTGGCCGATCTGGATGACACGCCACTGGTGTTGCGTGAGGTGGGTTCGGTGACCCGGCAGACCCTTGAAGAAGAAATGAGCCAGGCGGGCTTGCGCATCCGCGCCGCGATCCAGGTGGAGGGCCGCGAAGCTGCCCGTGAAGCGGTGGTGGTGGGGATTGGCGTGGGGGTGGTCTCGGCGGCGGAATTCGGCTCGGACTCACGGGTATGCGCCCTGCCCATCACCGACTGCAAAAGACGCCTGACCGAGACCTTGGTGTGCCTGCAAGAGCAGAGCTCGCGGCGGGTGGTAGCGACTTTTTTGGAGATAGTGCGGGAGAGTTTGTAAGCTCACCATCCCCTCAAACGTGGTAGCGGCGGCACGAAATTTGTGGGAGCGGGCTTGCTCGCGATTCAAGTGACACGGACTGCCAGGAACACCGCGGCGCTACCTTCGCGAGCAAGCCCGCTCCCACAGGGTCGCGACGTTTCTACGGCGCCAGTTCCATAAACGCCCTGATCAAGCGCAGCTCGGCGCGCCGTTCCATGCAACCGAGCATATGCAGGTTGACCAGCCCAGCACCATTGATCGGCACCGCACACACACGGGGGTCATGGCTGACTTCTGCCGACGACACAATGCCCACGCCCAACTGCGCTGCCACTGCCTCGGTGACAGCCTCACGACTGTCCAGCTCCAGCAATACCCGCGGGGTGACCCCCGCCTGTCCACAGGCGCTATCGAAAGTACGCCGGGTAATCGAAGTCGGCTCACGCAATACCATGATCACCTGATCCAGCTGCTCAATAGCAATACCATCTGCCAGCGCCAGCCACGGGTGATGGGCAGGCACCAAAGCGCATATCCGCGACTCGTCCAGCGCACGCAAAGTCAGGCCCTTGCGCGGTTCCACTTCGGTCAGCACCGCCACATCGGCATGCTCCGACAACAACGCCGCCAGGGTTTCCTGGGCATTGCCCAAACGCAAATTTACGGTAATCCCCGGGTAGCGTGCGCGCAGGCTCGCCAGCATTGGCATCACCAGATGCGGGCCATCGGCTGCCACCTCAAGCCGCCCGGTGAGCAACTGCCGATTGGCCTCCAGCATGACCTGGGCCTCATCCACCAATCCGAACATGGCCCGGGTAATCGCCGCCAGCTTGGTGCCCTCCTCGGTCAATTCAACCCGCCGCGCCGTGCGTCGCAGCAATGTGATCTGGTAGTGCTCTTCAAGCGCCTTGATATGCCCGGTCACCGCCGGCTGGCTGATAAACAGACGGGCCGCCGCCCGGGTAAAACTGCCTTCACGGGCCACCGCATCAAACGCACGCAGCTGGAATAAATTCATATCTATAAGCCTCACTGATGACTGGCATAACAACAAACAATTTGATTGATAGCAACTCAAACTGCAATTTATGCCGTGTATCCAGTAGCCATCCCAACGCTTGTGAGGAAACCAGAATGAGTACTGCCGCGCCGATCCTGCTGACCCCTGGCCCCCTGACAACCTCGGCGCGTACCCGCCAGGCGATGATGGTCGACTGGGGCTCATGGGATGACAGCTTCAACCAGCTGACTGCCAGCCTATGCGAACAGCTGCTGGCCATTATCAACGGCGCAGACAGCCATCATTGCGTCCCCCTGCAAGGCAGCGGCACCTTCGCCGTCGAAGCTGCCATCGGCACCCTGGTGCCACGAGACGGCAATGTACTGGTACTGATCAACGGCGCCTACGGCAAACGCCTGGCCAAGATCTGCGAGGTACTGGGTCGACGCTTCAGCACATTTGAAACCGCTGAAGATGAACCCACCACCGCTGCCGACGTCGACCGCCTGCTGCGTGCCGACCCGAGCATCAGCCATGTGGCCTTGATCCACTGCGAAACCAGTACCGGCATCCTTAACCCGCTGCCCGAGATTGCCGCAGTCATCGCCCAGTACGGCAAACGGCTGATTATCGACGCCATGAGCTCCTTTGGCGCCTTGCCGATCGATGCCCGGCAAGTGCCTTTTGACGCATTGATTGCTGCCTCCGGCAAATGCCTGGAAGGCGTACCCGGCATGGGCTTTGTGTTCGCCCGCAAAGAAGCGCTGGGCAACGCCGCTGGTAACAGCCATTCACTGGCAATGGACCTGCACGACCAGCACGCTTACATGAGCAAAACCGGACAATGGCGCTTTACCCCGCCGACACACGTGGTCGCGGCCCTGCACGAAGCGCTGCTGCAATACAACGAAGAAGGCGGCTTGCCTGCTCGCCACCAGCGTTACGCCAACAACTGCCAGGCACTGCTCGACGGCATGGCCAAATTGGGTATCCGCAGCTTCCTGCCAGAGGCCATTCAGGCACCGATTATCGTCACCTTCCATGCGCCCACAGATCCGCGCTACCAGTTCAAGGAGTTCTACGAACGGGTCAAGGCCAAGGGCTTCATCCTGTATCCGGGCAAATTGACCCAGGTTGAAACATTTCGCGTGGGCTGCATTGGCCACGTCAACCAGGCCGAGATGCAGGCGGCGGTGAGCGCTGTAGGTCAGGTGCTGAAAGAGATGGAAGTTTTTGAAATCTGATGTGCTAGCAGCAACCCAAATTACTTCGTGCGGCACAGCCCGCTCACACAGGATTTACTGACATGAACTACACCAACCCAAGCAAGCTGCAAGCCGCCATCCTCGACTGGGCAGGTACCGTGGTCGACTTTGGCTCGTTTGCCCCTACCCAGATTTTTGTCGAAGCCTTTGCCGAGTTCGACGTGCAGGTGTCCATCGAAGAAGCCCGCGGCCCCATGGGCATGGGCAAGTGGGACCATATCCGCACCCTGTGTGATCAGCCGCAAATCACCGAACGCTACAAAAAAGTATTTGGCCGCGCGCCGACTGATGAAGACGTGACCGCGATCTACCAACGCTTTATGCCACTGCAAATCGAAAAAATCGCCGAGCATTCCGCGTTGATCCCCGGTGCGCTGGACACCATCGCCCAACTGCGTGAGCAAGGCATCAAGATCGGTTCATGCTCGGGCTACCCGGCGCAAGTCATGGCCAAAGTGGTTGAACTGGCCGCCACCAATGGCTACGTTGCCGACCACGTCGTGGCCACCGATGAAGTCCCTAATGGTCGCCCTTGGCCCGCCCAGGCACTGGCCAACGTGATCGCGCTGGGCATCGATGATGTGGGCGCCTGCGTCAAGATCGACGACACCGTGCCGGGCATTCTTGAAGGTCGCCGCGCGGGCATGTGGACCGTCGCACTGGTGTGTTCAGGCAACGCCCTGGGCTTGAGCTACGAGCAGTACAAAGCACTGGACGCCGCCACTCTGGCCAGCGAACGCACGCGCATTCACGCCCTGTTCGCAGGTTCCCGCCCGCACTACCTGATCGACACCATCAGCGACCTGCCGGACGTGATTGCCGATATCAACCGGCGCCTGGCCAAGGGCGAGATGCCACAAAGCAGTTGATGGCCGCAAGGTTCAAGCCGCACGCATGGCGCTTGCGGCTTGTGCCCTTTTAACGATGGCGTTCAACCCACCCGGCAAACTGATCGATAAATTTCTGCAGAAACGGTCGGGTTTTATCCGACAGCTTGCCAGATGCATCAAACGCATCCCCTGCCCCTCCCAGGTAAGCCTCAGGCTGCTGCATGCACGGCACATCAAGAAACACCAGCGACTGGCGCAAATGATGATTCGCCCCAAAGCCACCAATCGCCCCCGGCGAAACGCTGATCACTGCGCCCGGCTTGCCACTGAAGACACTTTGCCCATAAGGTCGCGAACCGACATCAATGGCGTTTTTCAACACGCCTGGCACCGAACGGTTGTACTCGGGGGTCACAAACAGCACAGCATCGGCCGGGCGGATCTGATCGCGGAACACAGTGTAGGGCGCTGGCGGCGACGCGCCATCAATGTCTTCGTTATAAAGCGCCAGCTCACCGAGCTCGACAATAAACAGTTTCAAGCTGGGCGGCGCCAGTTCTGCCAGGGCCTGGGCCACTTTTCGATTGAGCGAATCCTTCCTCAAACTGCCAACCAACACTGCAACACTGTAGACCTTGCTCATGGAAAACCCCGAGTCAGTAGCTGTAGGAAGAGTAGTTATAGATGATCGGACGGCTTTCTTGCACCCCAGTTCACCCTATCGACCTGCAAGCCTGTAAAGTAGGGGGACTATTTTTTTCACATTGTTAAACTTCCCCTGCTGAACAACGGTCTACAGAACCGCAAATTGGGTGTTTATCTCCAGAGGTTCTCTACAAATGGCGGCAGTTCTCGTTGGACAATTTCATGCAAGAGATGCGGAAGGCCGTGTCTATTCCGTGCATGAATTTGAAGATGCACAAGCAACCGGCGACCAGCCCGTAATAACGTATAAACTGGCCATTGGCGATCGCGTCAAAAAGCACGATGACAACAATTTCGAGCTGGTGCAGTCGGGTGTCATTCTGGTTCGCGACCCGTCCCCCGTCGTCGCGGCCTGATCTGCCGTTCAGGGCGTACACGTTAAAGTCAAAGGATGAGACATGGATCAGGCTTTGCAACGCTGAAACCTCATCTGCCGGACACTAGTGTCCTGTCTCGTGAATACGATCCTTTTTTAACGAGTGGCTGTTGTTGTCAGGCAAGGCGCCGCGACGACTCATAGCTGGCTATGGGGAGGAGCGGCAACGCGGCATGACGACAATAGACGCCGTCAAAAAGGATCAGTATTTGCGAGACAGGACACCAGCATGCGTCTACGCCACATCGAAGTGATTCAAGCCATCTTGCAAACCGGCAACCTCGGCCATGCTGCCGAGTTGCTGCAATTGCCCACGGCCACCCTCAGCGCCACGCTGCAGGAAGCCGAGCAGCAATTGGGCTTTATGCTGTTTGCCAGTGTTCGCGGGCGGCTGCAAGCCACTCGCGATACCCTTGTGCTGCAACCCCTGATCAACCAGCTGTATGAGGCACTTGAGCCACTGCGCCAGCTTGGCAACGAGTTGCGCCAGCATCAGGAACCGCCCTTGCGCATAGCCTGCAGCGAAACCCTGGCCCAACCGCTGCTGCCTCACTGCATTGGCGCCCTCAGACGCCGCTTCCCCGACACCCCGACCACCTTGAGCAGTCAGCCTTGTGCCGAGATTGTGCGTCGTCTGTTAATGGACGAATGCGATATTGGCTTGAGTCTGCAGCCATCAGAACAGTCCGGGGTTGAATCTCAGCCTCTGATTCAAGGCAAGGTACAGTTTCTGGCGCCTCATGGCTGGTTGTCGCCCAAGCACAAATACATCGCACTGCAAGAGCTGGCGGGGCAGGCAATGATCAGCCTGCAGCAACACGACCCTTTGAGTCGCCTGATCGACAGCAAACTGCAAGCCGTGCGCCCGGCGCCGGTGGTGCAGATTCAGGTGCAGAGCTACCAGATGATGCGCAGCATGGTGGAAGCTGGCGAGGGGCTGGCCCTGGTCGACCCGTTTACGGCAGTGGGCGCCAGAGCGGGCGGGCTGGATGTATGCCCGATATCACCGGCCATTCCGGTGACCCTGTATGCACTGACCCGCAAAGGTTCACAGCCTGGATTGGCGCTAGTGACGCTGATTGAAATCGTGCAGGCAAGGGCCGAAGCGTTGCTGGCTGATCAGGGGTTGGTGGTGCTGTAGTAGCGGTTGGATCGGAGGAACGAAAATCCTGTAGCAGCTTGCGTCCGGCTGCGCAGCAGTCGTAAAACCAGACACTACGGTGGATCAGGTAAATCCCGGATTCAGGATTTATGATCGCTTCGCGACCGATCGCAGCCTCGCTACGCTCCTCAGCGGCTACAGGAACGAGGTTGCAAGGCTGTTTTACCCAGGTTGCAACCGTCAACCCAACACATTCAACAGGTCGCAACCATCACGCAGCAAAAGCGTCGCCGCCGTCGCTACATGTTTGAGATCAACAGAATCCGCCAACTGCAATTCGCGACTGGAGAAGGTTTCCATCAATTGGGTAACCGCCAACACACGGGCCACCGCATTGGCGTGGAGTACATCCACCGGCGCATTGCGGTCGATAAACAAGGCAGGGATGGTGCAATCGATTGCGGTCAGCGGGATAAATGGAAGTTGAGTCATAAGTGATGCTCCTTGTTGCTTGGTTGGAGTCACCAGCTATCGTCGCCAAACGAAAACAGGTGGCCGCTGTACGCGGGTTGGCGAACCGGTAGAACAAGGAACACCGGCAGACCCGAAGATCTCCCACGCACAGCTGCCATAAAGCATCGCGATGCAAAATACACGCTCTGCCGTATATCACAACAACTACCCGTAACCATTGTTCAAGTTCCAGGTCGCCAAACCCGTTCGCCTTGTTGGCGGGCGCAGACTATAGGCGCGGGACAACGGCCACAGCAATTGGCAAACCTGTGCGAAAAATCCCGAATATTTGTAGTGGAACCTAGTCGCTAAAATAACGCGTACCGCCACCAAACAGGCCGGCCGGTCGGCCGCCTCGTGGCGCCTTGCTTTTGATTTGCCAACCCTCCCGGGAGGCCGAGAGGAGGTTCTGTGGAGTGGGTCGACCGGCATGGATGCCGGGAGAGCCGCGATGGGCCATGGATGGCCCGTGGCGGCGGGCCCACGGAGCAGAGCCGGAGCGAGGGAACCTGAGCGTAGCGAAGGCCGTACGATGGGGCGAGGACCTTTTGGTTCCTTTTGGGTCCTTCCAAAAGGGACTCGCTGTAAGAGCGAAACCTTAGTTTCAGTTATATGCAAATGCCGGATATGTACACGGTGGGTCAGTTAACTACGAGCTTTCAAATATCAAATATCAAATACCAGAAAATCGCCACTTCGCGAGTCTGCGGATCAATCCCGCGATAGCGCAAATCATCAATGCCACCCACCTGATACCCGCAACGCTCATACAACCGGCAGGCGCCAAGGTTGTTGTTCTGGGTCTCGAGCATAATCCCCGGCAGATTTTTCTTGTGGCTCCAGAACTTAACCACGTCCAGCAAGGACTTGGCCACACCATGGCGACGGGCACCGGCGACTACGGCCAGTTCATCGACATGGGCAAAGCCGTTCCAGTTGGTGCTGACCACCACATGCCCCACCGGCTGGTTATCCAGATATGCCATAAAGATATCGCTGTCCTTGCCACCGCGATAACTGGCAAATTCATCCGGGTCGATGCCGTAGCACTTGCGATAAGGCGTGATCAAGTCGAGCGGCCAGTACTCAACCTTTTTATGCCGATCGGCACGGGCGTAGGCACGCACCTCAAAGCTGAAGTCGTTGCACCACACATACGGGGCGAAACCTTCGTCGGCCAGGCGAACCGAGACCTGAGGGTCTTTGGGGCTGATGACCAGATGCATGAAAAATCCTTATTTCCTGTCGTCGATGCGGGCATCGGCTTGCTGCGCAAGCCTTCGCAGCCTGCGGCAGCGACTACACAATACTTATTGCAGCGTCTGCCCCTTCGCATCAAGAAGCTGAGCCCACAGCGACGGACCACCTGCCGATTTGGCGATGGCTTCGAGTCGAGCCGCATGCTCGGCCAAGTCGCTTTCACTTGCACGAATAATCCGGCCTGGGTGACGGTCGGCCGACAGGCGGCGAATTTCGCTGGCCTGGTTGCCTGATCCTTCCCCCGAACCATTACCGTCAGAAGCATTACCAGCCAGCGACAGGCTGGTCTGGCCGCCGGTCATGGTCAGGTAAACATCTGCCAGGATCTCGGAGTCGAGTAAGGCGCCGTGCAGTTCACGGCCGGAGTTGTCGACGCCATAGCGTTTGCACAGGGCGTCGAGGCTGTTGCGCTGGCCCGGGTGACGGGCCCGCGCCATGGCCAGGGTATCGAGGATGGTGCAGTACTGCGTAAGGTCTGCCCGATCCGTTTGCCCGATCAAGGCGAATTCGTTATTCAGAAAGCCCACGTCGAACGCGGCGTTATGAATGATCAGTTGGGCGCCCTTGATAAATTCATAAAACTCATCGGCCACTTCGGCAAAGCGCGGCTTGCCCACCAGGAATTCGTTGGTAATACCGTGGACGCCAATGGCGCCCTCGTCACTTTCACGGTCCGGTTGCAGGTACACGTGAAAGTGGCGGCCGGTCAAACGGCGCCCCATCAACTCGACGCAACCGATCTCGATCACCCGGTGGCCGTCGGTGACCGGCATACCGGTGGTTTCAGTATCGAGTACAACACTACGCATGCTTGATTCCCCGTACCTGGTCTACCCCGCGATTGGCCAACTGGTCAGCGCGCTCGTTGCCGGGATGGCCAATATGCCCGCGCACCCACTGCCACTTCACGGTGTGACGGTTGACCTGCTCATCAAGCAGCTTCCACAGGTCGGCATTTTTCACCGGTTCCTTGGAGGCGGTTTTCCAGCCGCGTTTTTTCCAGTTGACCATCCACTCGGTGATGCCTTTCATCACATACTGCGAGTCGGTCACCAGCAACACTTCACAAGGCCGCTTGAGTTCTTCAAGCCCGCGAATAGCGGCCATCAGCTCCATGCGATTGTTGGTGGTATTGGGCTCGCCGCCCCAGAGTTCCTTTTCAACGCCCTGGCAGACCAGCAGCGCACCCCAGCCGCCGGGGCCGGGATTGCCCTTGCAGGCACCATCGGTGAACATTTCAACGCTATCGATCATTACAAACTTTCCAGAAAAGGCTGCTTATGGCCTGACCATTGGCAATGGGCAGTACCTGGGCCGGGTAGACCCGACCCATTAAAAATTCAGGGTTCTGTGTGGCGCCGATTGACCTTGGCCATCTGCAAGGGCACCAGCTTGCCCATTGGCTCGCGGCGTAGCGGGTTGACGGGACGCAAGCCCACCACCATTTTGCGCGCAACCAGCACATAGAAGCCGCCACCGGCCAATTGCCAGCTACCAGCCTTGCGCTCCCAGCCGGATAAACGGCTTTGCCACGCCTTGGACGCGAGCGGCGGACGATAGCACCCGTAGCGACGTTTCTCCAGCGCAAAGCCCAGCAGGTTCAGCCAGTCAGCAACCCGTGAGGGCGAAATGCAACGTGCCTTGCGCAGGGCATCCTTGGTGAACACATGGCGCAACCCCCAACTGCTCCAGGGGTTGATCCCGACAATCAGCAAGTGCCCGCCGGGGCGCACGCTGCTGGCCGCTTCACGCAAAAGGCCATGGGGGGAAAGGCAAAAATCCAGGCCGTGCTGCAACACCACCACATCGGCCGCATGCTCGCACAGTGGCCAGGCCTGTTCTTCGCAGAAGATTTCAACACCCGGCAAAGGTGCGCCAAGACGCACGCTGCGACGCACTTGCGCAGCCTCCGGGGCAGGATCGGCACCAGGTCCGTAATGCACCAGATAACCGCCGAAAAAGCGCCCCAGTTCGTCCTCGAGGATCCGCTGCTCGTCTTCGAGCAACAGTTGCCCGAGAGGCCCGGACAGCCATTCACGCGCCGAGCTGATCAGCGCCAGCCACTCAGGGTCCGCCTGAGCCAATGCTTTGTCGGTCATTGCTCCTCCAACTCGCCATCTACCTATCACAAGCCCTAAGATGCGCCATTGTTTCGCACTTGGGAATTGCACCATGTTACAGATCGACGCCCTGCCCGCCTTCAATGACAACTACATCTGGTTGTTACAGGACACCAGCCACAAGCGCTGTGCCGTGGTCGATCCGGGTGATGCCGCGCCGGTGCTGGCCTGGCTGGAGCAGCACCCGGGCTGGGTACTGAGCGACATTTTGGTCACCCATCACCACTTCGATCATGTGGGCGGGGTTGAGCAGCTTCAACAACACACTAACGCGAAGGTGTGGGGCCCGGCACTCGAGACCATCCCGGCCCGACAAGTGGCACTCAATGACGGCGACTGCATCGAAGTGCTGGGCCTTGAGTTCCGGGTACTGCTGGTACCGGGTCATACCCTGGGACATATTGCCTACTATCATGAAGACCCGGTGGCGCCCCTGCTGTTCTGTGGCGACACCCTGTTTGCCGCCGGTTGTGGGCGGCTGTTCGAAGGTACCCCCGAGCAGATGCATCACTCCCTGAGCCGGCTGGCTGCCCTGCCCGCCCACACTGCGGTGTACTGCACCCACGAATACACCCTGAGCAATTTGCGTTTTGCCCAGGCGGTCGAGCCCAACAACCCGGATATTGCCGCGCGAGTGGCGCAAGTCACACAATGGCGCGCCGCAGGTCGCATCAGCCTGCCATCATCTATTGCCCTCGAACTACGCACAAACCCCTTTCTGCGGGCCCATGAAACATCTGTTAAAGAAAAAGCTGACGAGTGGAATTCCCGCGACAATGACTCGCCCAGTGCGGTCTTTGCCAGCTTGCGCAGCTGGAAAGACAAGTTCTAAAAGCGGCCGCGGTTAGCACAAAATTTCTCAACAGTTGACCGCGCCCCCCCTGCTTCCTAGAATCCCCCGACATTTTTTCATGAACTTTTTTCAAAACAATGTCGTCATTTAAAGGTTACTCCATCAATTCAGACGCATTGACGCGCTTGGTTAAAGCCATCGCGGTGGCTGTGTCCGCCACTCTCGCGGGCTGCCAATCCATGGACCATTCGGCGCAAACCAGCGAACGGGCCAGCCTTAAAATCACCAAACGCATCCCCCAGGAGCCGCTTTGGCTCAGCGAAAAGCCCAGCCCGATTGCCCCACAAGATGTGTGGGAACGGATGCGCCAGGGTTTCAAGTTGCAGGACGGTCAGAACGTCAACCCGCGCATTGAACAACAGCGCCTGTGGTTTGCCAGCAACCCGTCATTCCTGGAAAACGCCGGCGAGCGCGGCAGCCTTTATATCCACTACATCGTGGAGCGCCTCGAAGAACGCAATATGCCGCTGGAACTGGCCCTGTTGCCAGCCATCGAAAGTGCCTACAACCCAATGGCATATTCCCACGCCAATGCGGTCGGGCTCTGGCAGTTCATTCCATCGACGGGCCGCTATTTCAATCTGCGTCAAACCCGTGCCTACGATGGTCGTCGCGACATTACCGCCTCGACTTTGGCGGCCCTGAACTACCTGAACCGTCTGCATGACATGTTCAACGGCGACTGGCTGCTGGCCCTGGCGGCCTACAACGCTGGCGAAGGCACTGTAAGCCGGGCCATCGAACGCAACGAAAAGCTCGGCCTGCCGACCGACTACTGGAACCTGCCACTGCCGCAGGAAACCAAAGACTATGTGCCCAAGTTGCTGGCCCTGTCCCAGGTGGTTCTGGCCCCTGAAGCCTACGGCATCAACCTGAACCCCATCGCCAACGAACCCTACTTCGAAATGGTCGAGATCAAGCAGTCCATGGACCTGTCCCGCGTGGCAGCCCTGGCCGAGATCGACGAAGACGAAATGTTCCAGCTCAATCCAGCCTACAAGCAGCGTGCCACCACCGATGGCCCGCAGCACTTGCTGGTACCCACGGCCAAAGCGCAACTGCTGACTGCCAGCCTGTCCAACCTCAGTTCCGACCAATTGGTCAGCCTGCGCCCGAACAAGCCGGTTTTTGATAAGGTTGCCAGTACATCGCCAGCTCGCCTGAATCGCAAGTACCGGGTTAAAAGTGGCGACAACCTGACCCTGATTGCCAAGGCCAACAAGGTCGATGTCAAAGACCTGCAACGCTGGAACAAACTCAGCGGCAACAACCTCAAGGCCGGCCAGACCCTGGTCATGCAGGACACACGCAAGCCCTCAGGCAAAAAGCCGACACAATACAAGGTCCAGAAAGGCGATTCCCTGTATCTGGTAGCCAAGCGTTTCAACGTTGAAATGCAGCATCTCAAGCGCTGGAATCCAAACAGCGCCAAAGCCCTTAAGCCAGGGCAAATGCTGACCGTCTCCAAACCGCGATAAGCACAAAGCTGACATCCTTGCGGGCAAGCTGATTCCTACACAAAAGTAGGAAGCAGCTTGCCCGCAGTGCTTTCCAGCGTGGCCTTTTTCCCACAGATACAAGCTGTTACTGTACGGAAACCCTAAGCCCAATGCCTGGATCGGATCTCTGCCTTGACGCGTCCCCTCCTTACGCTATTTATCAGCCTGGCCTTGAGCTTCCCCGCAAGTGCAACCCTGAGCGAAAGCCACGGTTATGCACAGTTCGGCACACTCAAGTACCCGGCTACCTTTACCCATTTCGACTGGGTAAACCCTGACGCGCCCAAAGGCGGCACCTTGAAGGTCATGGCGTTCGGCACCTTCGACACGCTCAACCCCTATACCTTCAAAGGCACCAGCCCGGTATCGACCCCCAACTTCCTGCAATACGGGGTCAATGAACTCAATGAAACGCTGATGGCCGGTACTGGCCAGTACGCCCCTTCCGGCGACGAACCCACCTCCAGCTATGGCTTGATCGCCCAGTCGGTGGAGTACAACGAAGACCGCAGCTGGGTGGTCTTTAACCTGCGGCCCGAGGCACGTTTTCATGACGGCGTGCCGATAACGGCCTACGACGTGGCCTTCTCCTACAACCTGTTACTAAAAGAAGGTCATCCGCAGTACCGGACCAATCTGCAAGAAGTGCAGCGGGTCGATATTCTGGGGCCCAAGCGCATACGCTTTGTATTCAAGCGCGCAGGTAACCCTTTGCTGATTTTGCGCCTGGGCGAATTGCCCGTACTGCCTCAGCACTACTGGGCAAAGCGCGACTTCAAAGCCACCACTTTCGAGCCACCTCTAGGTAGCGGCCCTTACCGCATTACCAAGGTCACACCCGGCCGCCAGCTGGTCTTTGAACATGTGAAAAACTGGTGGGGCGCCAACCTGCCGGTCAACCGCGGCAAATACAACTTTGACCGGGTTGAAGTGGAGTTCTACCGCGACAGCGATGTTGCCTTCGAGGCCTTCAAGGCCCGGGAATTCGACATCTATATCGAACACCAGGCCAAAAACTGGGCCAATGGCTACAACTTCCCCGCCGTGCGCCGTGGCGAAGTGATCAAGGCCGAAATCACCCACCAGATCCCGACGCAAACCCAGGGGCTGTTTATGAACAGCCGCCGCGTCACCTTTGACCAAGATAAAGTCCGTGAGGCCCTGGGCCTGATGTTCGACTTTGAATGGACCAACCGCACCCTGTTCAACGGTGCCTACAAACGCGCGGCGAGCTTCTACCCCAACAGCGAGTTCTCGGCCAGCGGCATCCCCCAGGGGCATGAATGGCTGATGCTGTCACCCTGGCGCAGCCAACTACCGCCCGAACTGTTCAATCAGGCCTTTGCCCTGCCGCAAACCGATGGTCGTGGCATACCCCGTGAAACCCTGCGTCAGGCACTGGAGTTGCTGGGTGAAAGCGGCTGGAAACTCTCCGGTCAACGCCTGCTCAATAGCGAAGGCAAACCGCTGCGTTTCGAAATACTGCTGGTCAACCCCAACCTTGAGCGCATCCTGCAGCCCTATGTGGAAAACCTGGCCAGCATCGGTGTCGACGCCCGGCTGCGCACCGTGGATCGCGCCCAATATAAACAGCGCCTGGATCAATTCGATTTCGACATGATCCTGATGACCCTCGATCAGACCCTGAGCCCCGGCCTTGAGCAGTGGCAGTATTTCCACTCGAGCCAGGCCAAGGTCAAGGGCAGCAAAAATTACGCAGGGGTGGCCAGCCCGGTCGTGGATCAGCTGCTCGAACGCCTGCTGGCCGCGCAAACCCGCGACGAACAGTTGTCCGCCGGGCGAGCCCTGGACCGCGTGCTGCTGTGGCAGCACTACATGATCCCCAACTGGTATCTGAACTATCACCGCCTGGCGTACCGCAAACGGTTCGCCTTTGTGACTACGCCGCCCTATACCTTGGGCCTTAGCGCGTGGTGGCTTAAGCCTACGGAGAAAAAACAATGATGCCTGTGCATACGTTGCTCAAGCCCCTTGCCGGCTTGCTGTTGGCCGGTTTTGCCTGCGCGGCACTCGCCGCCCCGCAACATGCCCTGACCCTCTACGACGAGCCACCGAAATACCCGGCCAATTTCAAACATGTGGAATACGTCAACCCGAACGCGCCCAAAGGCGGGACCTTTCGCAAATCGGCGCTGGGCAGCTTTGACAGCCTCAACCCCTTTATCAACAAAGGCGTCCCGGCTGACGATATTGAACTGACCTTCGACACCCTGGCCCGGCAAACCCTCGACGAGCCATTCACGTCCTACGGCCTGATCGCCGAGAAAATCGAGAAAGCCCCGGACAACAGCTGGGTGCGTTTTTACCTGCGCCCTGAAGCAAGATTCAGTGATGGCCACCCGCTGCGCGCCGAAGACGTGGTGTTCAGCTTCGATACCCTGATGAAAAGCGGCTCACCGTTGTACAAGGGCTATTACAGCGATGTCGACCAGGCCATCGCGGAAAACCCGTTACAAGTGAAGTTCACCTTCAAGCACAACAAGAATCGCGAGCTGCCGTTGATCCTTGGCCAGCTCCCCGTCCTGCCCAAACACTGGTGGGAAACCCGGGAATTCGGCAAAGGCAATCTTGAAGTCCCGCCGGGCAGCGGCCCCTACACCATCGCCGAGATCAAACCCGGGCGCTCGATCCGCTATGAGCGCAACAAGGACTACTGGGGCAAGGACCTTCCGATCAACAAGGGCCTGTACAACTTTGATGCCATTACCGTGGATTATTTTCGCGACAACAGCGTCGCTTTCGAAGCCCTCAAGGCCGGGCAATTCGACTATTGGCTGGAAATCAGCGCCAAAAACTGGGCCGGTGCCTACAACGCTCCGGCATTTACCCAGGGCCGCCTGAAAAAAGAAGAAATCCGCAACCACAACCCGACGGGCATGCAGGGTTTTATCTTCAACCTGCGTAAACCCGTGTTCCAGGATGTGCGTGTGCGCGAAGCGCTCAGCCTGCTGTTCGACTTTGAATGGGCCAACAAGCAGCTGTTCAACGGCGCGTATGCGCGTACCGGCAGTTACTTCGAGAACTCGGAAATGGCCGCCAAGGCGCCGCCCACCGAAGCCGAGCTGGCCATTTTAGAACCCTTGCGCGGGCAGATCCCCGACAAGGCCTTCACTGAGGTGTTCAAGCCAAGCGTTACCGATGCCAGCGGCATGATTCGCGAGCAACAGCGCCGCGCCTATCAACTGCTGCAAGAGGCCGGCTGGCGCATCGTTGATGACAAGATGGTCGACACCCAGGGCAAACCGGTGAAGATCGAGTTTTTGCTGGCACAAACCGAATTCGAACGCATCCTGCTGCCGTTCAAGCGCAACCTCAGTGACCTGGGCATCGACTTGCAGATCCGTCGTGTCGACACCTCCCAGTACCTCAACCGCCTGCGCTCGCGCGATTACGACATGATTGTCGGCAGCTTCCCGCAGTCCAGCTCACCGGGCAGCGAACAGCGCGAATACTGGGAATCGCAAAGTATCGACAAACCCGGCAGCCGCAACTTTATCGGCCTCAAGGACCCGGCGATCGACCAGTTGACCGAAGGCCTGATCAACGCCGAGTCCCGGCAAAGCCTGATCACCCATGCCCGGGCGCTGGACCGCGTGTTGCAGTGGGGCTTCTATGTGATTCCCAACTGGCATATCAAAACCTGGCGCGTGGCCTATTCGAGCCATATCGGCCATCCCGAAGTCACCCCAAAATACGATATTGGTACCGCCACCTGGTGGGCCAAACCTGATGCCCAGGCTGCAACCCCCTCTAAACCCGCAAGCGCGAGCCAGGAGCCTTAAATGCTGGCTTATATTTTCAGGCGACTGCTACTGATCATTCCGACGCTGTTCGGGATACTGCTGATTAACTTCATCATTATCCAGGCTGCCCCCGGAGGCCCGGTTGAACAGATGATCGCCAAGCTCGAAGGCTTTGATGGTGCCACCAGCCGTATCGCCGGTGGTGGTTCGGAAGTGTCCGTAGCCGGTTCCAACTACCGCGGCGCGCAGGGGCTGGATCCGGAGCTGATCAAGGAAATCGAAAAGATGTACGGCTTCGACAAATCGGCACCGGAACGCTTGTGGATCATGATCAAAAACTACGCCCAACTGGACTTCGGCGAGAGTTTTTTCCGCGATGCCAAGGTGATCGACCTGATCAAGGAGAAGATGCCAGTCTCCATCTCGCTGGGGTTATGGAGCACCCTGATCATGTACCTGGTGTCGATTCCCCTGGGGATCGCCAAGGCCACGCGCCACGGCAGCCACTTCGATGTCTGGACCAGTTCGCTGATCATCGTTGGCTATGCCATCCCGGCCTTTCTGTTTGCCATCCTGCTGATCGTGCTGTTTGCCGGGGGCAGTTACCTTGACTGGTTCCCGTTGCGCGGCCTGACGTCCAACAACTTTGACGAACTGAGCCTGGGCGGCAAGATCCTCGATTACTTCTGGCATCTGGCATTGCCCGTTACCGCGCTGGTGATCGGCAACTTCGCCACCATGACCCTGCTGACCAAAAACAGCTTTCTCGACGAGATCAACAAGCAGTACGTAGTCACCGCCAAAGCCAAGGGCCTGACCAACCACCGCGTGCTCTACGGCCATGTGTTCCGCAATGCCATGCTGCTGGTGATCGCGGGCTTCCCGTCGGCTTTTATCGGGATTTTCTTTACCGGCTCGTTGCTGGTCGAAGTGATTTTCTCCCTCGACGGCCTGGGCCTGATGAGCTTCGAAGCTGCGATAAATCGCGATTACCCCGTGGTATTTGGCACCCTGTTTATTTTTACCCTGGTCGGGCTGGTGGTGAAGCTGATCGGTGACCTCTCATACACCCTGGTCGATCCGCGTATCGACTTTGAAAGCAGGGAGCATTGAGATGAAATTATCCCCCCTCAATCGACGCCGTTTTGCCCGTTTCAAAGCCAACAAGCGTGGCTGGTGGTCGC
>Ga0302347_1000263_pt1 | contig 93914 bp, 88 predicted proteins | sample PhyWR1_FD_202178 | JGI IMG/M metagenome (GOLD analysis project Ga0302347, IMG submission 202178) | Leaf surface microbial communities from wheat plants in UC Gill Tract Community Farm, Albany, California, United States - DLSL W.R1 (v2)... | ecosystem: Host-associated > Plants > Phyllosphere >... | reverse complement strand
ATCTGCTTAGCGTGTGTTTGAGCCCGCTGGGGGCAAAGGAGGCACTGATGAGCCCGATACTGACTATTTTTCTGCTGATCGCCGGCTGGCTGGCCGTCGCCGGGGCCATGCTCTGGGGCCTGATGCGCATCAGCCGCCATCACCCTCCGCAGGTTCAGGCCAAACCGCAAGAAGTCCCTGAAAAGCCGTTGACTGGCGCACTTGAGAAGATGAGCATTACGCGTTGAAACGCCTGGATATCCGTGCAGCAAGAGTTTTCGACTGAAAAGTCCCCTTCGATGCTGATCCCAGATACCGCAAAAAGATTGACTTTACCGCTGCTCGGAAAGCTCGACCCGTCCGTCACAACTCAAGATAGCAATCATTTTTCTCGCACCTGAAACGAAGGGTACAGACCACCAGTTGTTATAACTGTCGTAAGTCGCATCACCTTGGGGCTTGTAGTCCGTAACCTCGCCCTCCCTTGGATTACGCTCTAAATGACCTTTGATGGAGTTGTCTAAAAAGGCACGGTCTGCTTCTGGGCAGGAGACATCAGAACCATCCCCGCACCCTTGCACAAAGATCGCCATCATTAGTACAGCGAATCCGGATGCATTCACCCATGATCCCCCCATTTTATTTCCTGCCCTTAAGTTTTAAAGGTTGTGAGCCCAAAACCTCAATTGTGTAGTCAACGTGGCCAAACTGATTGCCAATGCCACGAAGCATTGTAGTCAGCGCCTCTTGAACCGGCGGTCGGTGGTTGGGATCTGCATCAAACACATCTGGATTGAGCGTGTAAGAACCGTCAAATACATAACTCCCGTCTACAGCGATCGTGAGCACACCTGCAACATTCCCGCTAACGCGACCCAGAAGCAACCCTGCAAATGAGGTCAAGTAGCCTGGCCCGAACGTATTGTAAGTAAACTGTGAGTTAATGTTGTAGGTACCAGGGCCGTTTAACGCTATTGCGTCTCTGACTGGAGAAATATCACGTGTGACCATCTGTAAGTTCAGCGAGCCAATATTTACGTATCGAGTCAGACCGCTCCCGTAAAGCCAATAGTAGAGCCCAGCCATAAACATGAGTGGCGTACCGAAGAAATCAGGGTGCGCACTGTGGTCTACCTTCGCAGTATTACGACCCCAGGTTACGCTAGCGTAAAGCACCTCTGTCCGCTCCTGCGGCCTGACAACGGAGGAAGCAGGTGCAGCTAAGGCCACACGTGTTTTCAATAAGCTTTTTTGAATTGCAGCATGCATGGTCAATTGTGCTTTCAGCTCCTGGGCATTCAACCCATTCAAGCCGACGAACGAGGCGTTCATTGCGCCTTCGATATCCAAAACATTAGCCGCAGTAAAAACATGCAGGCCGTTAGCAATCAGTTTGCGTATATAACTGCTGGCAACGAACTGCTCATTTGGTTTCAAAGGTGGCCTGGATGAAAAATTGAGTGAAGTGAAAGTGGAATACCCTGTGCTGGCTGGCTGAGCGCCGATAAAGGTAGCGCCTAAGTGGAGAACGTCCGACATAATCAAACTCCTTAAATGCTGTTGATTGGCATTTAAGGATCTGCGCAGCACACAATCAAACCACAATTTAATACTGGATATTTAAACATTAGGCGCCCATAGGGGTATGGCATCGCCAACAACCTATTAAGTCACTAATAACTTGTTAGTACTTGATTCATTACATCCCCAAAACGCTCGGACGCAAACGGCTCGATAAATACAAAACTGCAAGGCGGTTGCATCGATTGTCAGGGGCAGACCGAGGACTTGAAAGCGCCCACAAAAAAACCGCCCACCCCAAACAGGGTGGACGGCTTTTTAACAGCAATGCGCGCTTACTTCACCAACGCAGCCTGCCGTTTTTCCCGTACCCGCCGCGCCAGAATGTTAAGTGTTTCAACCGTGGCCGAGAACGCCATCGCTGCATACACATAACCTTTAGGCACATGGGCACCGAAACCTTCGGCGATCAGGGTCATGCCGATCATGATCAGGAAGGCCAGGGCCAGCATCACCACGGTCGGGTTATCGTTGATGAACTTGGCCAGGGGCTCCGAAGCCAGCAACATCACCATCACCGCCACCACCACTGCAATCACCATGATCGGCAGGTGTTCGGTCATGCCCACCGCCGTAATGATGCTGTCGATGGAAAACACCAGGTCGAGCATCAGGATCTGGCCGATGGCTGCGGCAAAGCCCAAGGTGACTTTCGACGACACGCTGTCAGTTTTTTCTTCGACTTGCGGGGTCATGCTGTGGTGGATTTCGCTGGTGGCTTTCCACACCAGGAACAGACCACCGGCAATCAGGATCATGTCTTTCCACGAGAAAGCCTTGCCCAGCACTTCAAATACCGGTGTGGTCAGTTGCACGATGTAAGCAATGGTACCCAGCAAGCCCAGACGCAGGATCAGCGCCATGCCGATACCGATACGGCGTGCCTTGGTACGGTATTGCTCAGGCAGCTTGTTGGTCAAAATCGAGATAAAGATCAGGTTATCGATACCCAGCACGATTTCCATCACGATCAACGTGGCTAAAGCGACCCAGGCTGCGGGGCTGGCAGCCAGTTGTAAAAGATATTCCATAGGTGTGTTCGGACTCTGCAGTAAGACCAGTTAAATGGCTTTGGATGAATCTTGGTTTTCTTGCTCAGGCTTTTCTTTTTCAATCACCCCACCAGTGGCTTCGCTGAGTGCTTGCTCGGCGGCTTTGTGAGTGTCATCGATCGCCTGCTTGGCGGATTCAGCGGTTTTGCTCAACATTTGTTGCGCGGCTTTTTCAGCCTGGTCACAACCCGCGATCGCCAGCAAACCTGCCGACAACAGCACGGCTACTGCTACTTTCTTGATGTTCATGGTCATTTCCTTCTCTAAACCGGCGGCCATCAGAGTGGCTTGCGCATAACGCGTGATTCTAGAGAAGTGAACACTTCAGAAAAATTCGTATTTTTAAGCGCTATACTTCGGTTTTTACGAAGTGTTGCGACGCTGATGCTCAATTACCGCCAATTGCATTACTTCTGGGTCGTGGCCAAGACCGGCAGCATTGTTCGCGCCTGCGAACAATTGAACCTCACGCCGCAGACGATCAGCGGGCAAATCAGCCTGCTCGAAGATACCTATGGCCTGCCGCTGTTTCGCCGGGTCGGGCGCCAACTGGAGCTGACCGAGACCGGGCGCCAGGTGCTGCCTTATGCCGAACAGATCTTTCAGGTCGGCAACGAACTGGAAAGCATGCTGCGCATGGCGCCCAAGGAGCAGCAGATCCTGTTCCGGGTGGGTGTGGCCGACGTGGTGCCCAAGTCGATCGTGTATCGCCTGATCGCCCCGACCATGGAACTGGATGAGCCGATCCGTATCACCTGCCGCGAAGACAAGCTTGACCGACTACTCGCGGACCTCGCTATTCAGCGTCTTGATTTGGTAATTTCCGACAGCCCGATGCCTTCGCACCTCGATATCAAGGGCTTCAGCCAGAAACTGGGGGAATGCGGCATCAGCTTTTTCGCCACCGCAACACTTGCCAAAGACTATGCCGAAAACTTCCCGCACTGCCTGCAAGGCGCGCCACTGCTGATTCCTGGGCCCGAAACCATGCTACGCAGCCGTCTGCTGCGCTGGCTGGCCGAGCAGCAGATACAGCCGCGAATCGTTGGCGAGTTTGATGACAGCGCACTGATGCAGGCTTTCGGCCAGTCCGGCATCGGCGTATTTATCGCACCCAGCGTGATTGCCCAGGAGGTGATACGCCAGTTTGATGTTGAGCTGATCGGCCACACCGAGGCGGTCACCGAATCGTTCTACGCCATTACCGTGGAGCGCAAGATCCGCCACCCCGGCATCGTTGCGATTACCGAGGGGGCCCGCCGCGAGTTGTTTACCCCGCGCTAGCACACACCGGGCGCGGCTTGGCGGTCATCAGCAACAAGGCCAGCAGAATCGAGATCAGGATGAACCCGGCGGCAGCGAACCCCAGGCTGCCCAGGCCATAGTTATCGATAACCCGGCCTCCAATCATGGCGCCCAGGCCGATCCCCAGATTGGCCCCGGCAATGTTCAGCGACGCGGCAAATGCCGGGGCATGGGGAGCAACTTTCATCAGCCGTACATGGCTGACCAGAAACATCGCCGCCTGCGTCACCCCCCAGATGCCCATCGCCGCCGCCAGGCCCAGGGTTGAGTGAATGCTCGGTACCAGCGCCACCAGGCCGCTGATCATTAAGGCACAAAACACCATCGAGGCGATCAGCGGATGGCGATCCACCATGCGCCCGCCCAGGGAGTTGCCGATCAGGCCGACGGCGCCAAAGCCCATCAGACACCATCCCACCAGCGTGCCGTCAAAACCTGCCAGACGCTCAAGAATATCGGCCAGATAGGTGTAGGCCGTGAACATGCCGCTGAAGACCAGCACTGACAGCACGATATGGCCAATCATCAGCGGGCTGCGCAGCAGGGCAAACTGTGAGCTCAAGGTGACATGCTCTTTCACCACCCGGGTCACGGGCAAATACAGCCACAGCAACAAGGCCTTGGCCAGGGCGACCACCGCCAGAATACCGAAGGCACTGCGCCAGCCCCAGGCATCCGAGATCAGGGTGCCTACAGGAATGCCAAATACCGTCGCACAGACAATACCGAAACCTATTTTGGCAATCGCCCGCCCGGCGTATTCCGGACCTACGATATCCACCGCCGTTTCACTGGCCAGAGCCCAGAACACCGGCAAGCCCAATGCCGGCAGCAGCCGGGCAAAAGCCATCACCCAGATATTCGGCGCCAGCGCCGCCACGGTATTGGCAAAGGCGAACATCAGCAGAATCGAGATAAACAGACGCTTGCGCTCAAATCGCGCGCACCAGGCGGTCAGGAACGGGCCAAGGGCCGCAACCGTGAACGCGAACAAGGTCACCAGCAAACCGGCCTGTGGCACGCTGACCTCAAGGTCGCGGGCAATCGAAGGCAACAGGCCGACGATCACAAATTCGGTGGTGAGCACGGTAAAGCCGGCCGCAGACAGCAGCAGGATGGGCAACAGCATGAATAACTCCAGAGACAACGAGGCCAGCGAAAGCCCGTAAGGCCCGCTGATTTGAAGATAAGTGGGGGATGGACAATGGTAACAGAATGCTTCGGCTTGCGGCCAAATGAGCCGAGATAAGTTCTGCCGGAGATGTGGCAGATTGCCCCTGCGTAGGAAAGCACCTACACGTCTATGATAAAGTTCGCATCCCGCCGACTTGCGTCGATCAGCCTGCCCGTTTGCCGCTGTTCGCCCCACAGTTTTTCAATGCGCTACCCAGAACAACTAGAGAAACCCTTATGACTGACACTCCACCTACCCTGCTGCAAAAGCTCAAGCGCACCAGCCTGGTAACCCAGATTGTGATCGGTCTGATTGCCGGTATTTTGCTGGCCTGGCTTGCGCCCTCCGCAGCCCTTTCGGTGGCCTTTATCGGCAAGGTGTTCGTCAGCGCCTTGAAAGCCGTAGCACCCATCCTGGTGTTTGTGCTGGTCATGGCCTCGATTGCCAACCACAAGCACGGTCAGGAAACCCATATTCGTCCGATCCTTGTGTTGTACCTGTTCGGCACATTTGCTGCCGCCGTCGTGGCCGTTATCGCCAGCATGATGTTTCCGTCCAACCTGGTACTGGCCACTGAAAACATCGCCATTACCGCGCCCGGCGGTATCAGCGAGGTACTGCAAAGCCTGCTGTTGAGCGTGGTCGACAACCCGGTAAACGCGCTGGTCAATGCCAACTTTATCGGCATCCTGGCGTGGGCCATCGGCATGGGCGTTGCAATCCGTCATGCCGGCGATACCACCCGCACCGTGCTCAATGACCTGTCCAACGGCGTCACCCTGATCGTGCGCGTGGTTATCCGCTTTGCACCGCTGGGGATTTTCGGCCTGGTGGCTGCCACCCTCGCCTCTTCGGGCTTCGGCGCTCTGCTGGGCTATCTGCACCTGCTCACGGTATTGATCGGCTGCATGCTGTTTGTGGCGCTGGTGGTCAACCCGCTGATCGTGTTCTGGAAGTTGCGTCGCAACCCGTACCCGCTGGTATTTCTGTGCCTGCGCGAAAGCGGTATTACCGCATTTTTCACCCGCAGTTCGGCGGCCAACATTCCCGTAAACATGGCATTGAGCGAGCGCCTGGGCCTGCATGAAGACACCTATTCGGTATCGATTCCGCTGGGTGCCACCATCAATATGGCGGGCGCAGCGATCACCATCACCGTGCTGAGCCTGGCTGCCGTGCATACGCTGGGGATTGCGGTCGATATTCCGACTGCCATTTTGCTGAGTGTGGTGGCAGCCATTTGCGCCTGTGGCGCATCGGGTGTGGCGGGCGGTTCGCTGCTGTTGATTCCGCTGGCGTGCAGCCTGTTCGGCATCCCGAGCGAGATTGCCATGCAGGTGGTGGCCGTGGGTTTCATTATCGGCATCCTGCAGGACTCGGCGGAAACCGCGCTCAACTCCTCCACCGACGTACTCTTTACTGCTGCGGCCTGTATGGCCCAGGAAGACAAGCCCCTGCAACAGGGCTGAGTCGGGTGGGAGCCGGGCTTGTCCGCGATGCTGCCATCGCGGACAAGCCCGCTGCCACAAGGGGTTTGCTTAGAACGCGCCCATGTAGTCACGCTTGCCGATCTCAACACCGTTGTGGCGCAGGATCGCGTAAGCCGTGGTTACGTGGAAGAAGAACTGCGGCAAGCCGTAGGTCAGCAGGTACGCCTGGCCGGTGAAGCGTTTTTCTTTGGGCGTGCCCTGACGGGTAATGATTTCGATGCCTTCCTTGCCGTCGATTTGCTCTGGCTTGATGCCGTCGACAAACGCCAGCACTTTGCTGATCAGCGCTTGCAGGTCGGCAAAGGTCACTTCGCTGTCGTCATATTTTGGCAATTCGATTTCAGCCAGACGGCCCGAAACGCCCTTGGTGAAATCAACGGCGATTTGAACCTGACGCACCAGCGGGAACATGTCCGGCGCCAGGCGCGCCTGCAAGAACACGCTCGGGTCGATGTTCTTGGCCGTTGCATGAGCTTCAGCCTTGGCCAGCACACCGCTCAGGGCGTTGAGCATTTGTTTGAACACGGGAACAGAAGCGGCGTACAGAGAGATAGTCATGGAAGTCTCGACAGTCTGTGGGCAGAAATGGAATGTGCGCCGATTATAGACACGCCAGTGATCATCTGGTGTATGAAGATCAACCATCAGGCCTGCGCAGGAAACATCCATGCCCTCAGCACATCCTGGCACCGCTCCTGCGGCGGCCCCGGTTCAGGCGCTCTATCGCAAGATCACCTGGAAGCTCGTGCCCTTTTTGTGTTTTTGCTACCTGGCCGCCTACCTGGACCGGATCAATATCGGCTTTGCCAAACTGCAGATGCTTGGCGACCTGCAATTCAGCGAAACCGCGTTCGGACTGGGGGCGGGGTTGTTTTTTGTCGGCTATATCCTGTTCGAAGTGCCGAGCAACCTGATCCTGGAGAAAGTCGGCGCCAGGGTCTGGATAGCCCGCATCATGATCAGTTGGGGCCTGCTCTCGGCCTGCACCCTGCTGGTGACCACGCCCACCCAGTTCTATATCGTGCGCTTTCTGCTGGGCGTGGCCGAGGCCGGTTTTTTACCCGGCGTGCTGTATTACCTGACCACCTGGTTCCCGACCCAAAGACGGGGCCGCATCATTGCCCTGTTCATGATCGGCATGCCGCTTTCCAGCGTGGTCGGCGGGCCGCTTTCAGGCTGGATCATGGGCGCCTTCGACACTGTCGCGGGGCTGCGCGGCTGGCAGTGGCTGTTTGTGCTCGAGGCGATCCCCAGCGTATTGCTGGGCATCCTGACCTTCTGGGTTCTGCCAGACAGCCATCACACGGCTAAATGGCTGAACGCCGACGAAAAAGCGTTACTGGAACAGCAACTGCACCAGGACAACGCCGAAGGCCAGAACAGCAAGCACAGTTTTCGCGACGGGTTCTTTAACCTCAAAATCTGGATGCTCGGCGGTATCGACTTCTCCATCCTGCTCAGCGCCTACGCCATGGCCTTCTGGATGCCGACCTTTATTCGCAACGCCGGGGTTACCGACAACTTCCATATTGGCGTACTCACCGCCCTGCCCAGCGTTGCCGCCCTGATCGGCATGCTGATGATCGGCGCCAGCAGTGACCGGCATCGCGAGCGGCGCTGGCATATCATTGTGCCCTTTGTGGTGGGCGCGGCCGCGATGGCGGCCAGCACCTGGTTCAGCCACAGCGTGGTTGCCACCGTCCTGCTGTTTGCGATTGCCTCGGCTGCCATCATCGGCGCCGTACCGGTGTTTTTCAGCTTGCCGGCAACCTTTCTAAAGGGTCGCGCAGCCGCTACCGGCTTCGCTCTGGCGTGCTCGCTGGCCAATATCGCCGGGCTGGTGAGCAATTCCCTGATGGGTATCGCCATCGACGTAACGGGCAGCAGTTCTGGCGCCATGTGGTTCTTCGCCAGTTGCCTGTTGCTGAGTTGCCTGCTGGTGATCGCCCTGCCTGCCAGACTGGTCAATCGCTGACAACCCTTGAGAAACAGCTCCAGGGAGTGAGCTGCAGTTAGATGCCAGTCGCTCTCCCACACAAAAGACCTCACAATGGCCGCTGGCAACTGTTACTCAAATTGGAGATGAAAATGGACGTTCCCGCTGATCAGTTCTCAGAAAACGTACAAAACGATTCTGACGCAGGACCTCTGCTCAACAGTACCGAGATACGCATTCTCGGCTCCCTGATCGAGAAACAGGCTACCAACCCGGAAACCTACCCGCTGACCCTCAATGCCCTGGTGCTGGCGTGCAACCAGAAAACCAGCCGCGAGCCGGTGCTCAACCTGACCCAGGGCCAGGTCGGACAAAGCTTGCGCGCCCTTGAAGGACGTGGTTTTACCCGCCTGGTGATGGGCAGCCGCGCTGATCGCTGGGAGCATAAGGTCGACAAGGCGCTGGAGCTGGTACCTGCGCAAGTGGTGCTGCTGGGTCTGCTGTTCCTGCGGGGGCCGCAAACCCTCAACGAGCTGCTGACCCGCAGTTCGCGCATGCACGACTTTGAAGACACCGGGCAGGTACAGCACCAACTGGAACGCCTGATTACCCGCGGCCTGGCCCTGATGGTACCGCGCCAGAGCGGCCAGCGCGAAGACCGCTACATGCATGCCCTGGGCGACCCTGCGGACATCGAAACGATCACGGCCGCCCGCCAGCAATCTGCAGAGCGCAGCAGCGGCTCAAGCGTATCACTGGAGCGTCTTGAAGCCCTTGAGGCGCGGATTTCCGCCCTCGAAGCACGTCTGGCAGAGCTGGAGTAAAGAAGTTTGGGGCGAGATCACTCGCCCCAATAGCCATCAGCTGCGGGCGAACGCTACCGCCGCCTGGAACTGCTCGGCGGTGGGCCGCACACCGGTGTACAGCACAAACTGCTCAAGGGCCTGGATGGCAATCACTTCAAGCCCGGTGATGACCTGCTTGCCCTGGGCCCGGCCACGCACGATCAACGGCGTTTCCACAGGGATCGCCACTACATCGAAGAGGATATCTGCGCGATCGATGGCGTCTGCTTCGAAGGCCAGATCGTCGGCCTCGGGGCCGCCCGTCATGCCCACCGGTGTCACGTTGATCAGCATGTGCGGCCGCTGCGCGCCCAGCTCAGGCTGCCATTGATAGCCGCAGCTTGCCGCCAGGGCCGCCCCTGTTGCCTCGTTACGCGCCACGATCAGACCATTGCGATAACCACCATCACGTAATGCCGAAGCCACGGCCTTGGCCATACCGCCGCTGCCACGCAGGGCAAAGGTGGTGTCCTTGGGTACTTTATGGCTGTCCAGCAACTGGGCGATGGCGATGTAGTCAGTGTTGTAGGCCTTGAGATGGCCGTCGGTGTTGACGATGGTGTTGATCGAGGCAATGGCCCGGGCCGACGCGTCCAGCTCGTCCACCAGGGCAATACAGGCCTCTTTGAAAGGCATCGACACGCCGCAACCACGAATGCCAAGGGCGCGGATACCGGTAACCGCCCCTTCGAGGTCTTTGCTGCTGAAGGCCTTGTAGTAAAAGTTCAGGCCCAGTTGTTCGTATAGATGATTATGGAAACGCAGCCCGAAGTTACCCGGTCGGCCTGACAGCGATATGCACAGTCGGGTGTCTTTATTCGGATTCATTTGCATGCTCATCTCCTTGCTGAATGCTTTTAGATGGACGGCACAAGCCGCGCCGGGAATTTTGTTGGATCATAATGCAGTCGCTAACGCTGAAACGTCTCAGCGCCCGCAGACCTTACACAATATTTACCTAGGCGCTTCGCAGTTTTTTAAAAAAACACGGTCTTAATGTTATCCCCGCGATTATCTGTGGTCTGGTGCAGACCTGAACGTCGGGGCTGGAATTCGAGGATTCGTCATGATGCGTACCATCCCCAAAATCGCTTTGCTTATCGGCACCCTGGCGCTCGCAGGGCAGGCATCCGCCCATGGTGGCTGGGGCCCCGGGCCTGCAATTTTTGGCGCGGTGGTGGGTGCTGCGGTGGTTGGCTCGGTTATCGCCGGCCAGGAGCAGCGACCGGTGTATGTACAGCAACCGGTGTATGTGCAGCCACAACCGGTTTATGTACAGGCCCCACCGGTCTATTACCAGCCGCAACCGGTGTATGTACAACCGCCCCAGCCCGTTTACTATCAGGGTTACTACGGTCGGCCGCAACCGGCGTACTACGGCCCGCCACGGGGCTATTACGGCCCGCCGCGCTGGTAACCCCGGCACAGTGCCGGCGGGTCCGGATAGACGATGTGAATGTCGCGGATGAGACATCATGGTGCCGCGTACTGCGGCATTATTGAGCGCCAGCGGCGCCATCATCGACACACACATAAAAACAAGGACGACCTTTATGCCTACACAAAACCCGCACCATATCGTCGGGCTCTGCACCTCCAGCAAGGTGTACAACACCCTTACCGAGCTCAAGCAGCTCGAAGGTCACCGCACCGCCAAACTGATGTCATTGTTGACCCAGCATCTTGTTCGCGAAGGGCTGTTGAGCGATCAGGAAGTGATGCACATGCTTGATCAGGTGGTTGACTGACACCTCATCGGCATCAATGACGACTATCAAGCGCAATGATTTCTTGCGCAGCGGCCCGGCCCGTAAGGTAGCGCCATTGTTGAAGGAGGTATGTATGCCCAAGATTCATGTCATGTCGGTAATCGGCAGTGCCGTTCCCGCCCCGCTGCGTGCCGACGGCCTGCTGGCGTGCTGGTATGTGGTCAGTGACGGCGTTGCCGTCAGCGGCCCGTTTACCTCGCGCGCCGCCGCCCAGATCAAAGCCACCAGCGAAACAGATAAAACAGAGCAACACTCAACGCGACACTGAGCAGCACATTGCGGCTCCATAGCATCAACCCGATGGCACACAGCCCGGCCAGCAGGTACGGGTTGTCGGGGCTCAGGTCGAGCTGGTGATCCTTGACGAAAATGATCGGCCCGCAAATCGCCGTCAGCATCCCCGGCACGGCAAAGCCCAGAAACTCCTTTACCCCGCGATTCAGGCGAATTGGCAAGCGCGGTTCCAGAAACAGGTAGCGGTTGAAAAACAGAATCAGGGTCATCCCGCCGATAATTGCCCAGATCATGCCCAGATACCTCCCAGACGCTTGCACAGATAACCCGCAACCATCCCCGCCAGCCCTGCCAGCACAATGGCCGACTCCCACTGCCAATAGCTGAACAGCACCACGCTCAACAACGAGACCGCTACGCAAACAACTGTCGGAATATTGCGCACGACAGGCGTAATCAACGCGATAAAGGTGGCCGCGATCGAGAACTCCAGCCCCAACTGGTCCAGCCCCGGGATGCTCTTGCCCAGCACCACACCCAGAAGGGTGAAAATATTCCAGCCCACATACATGCACAGGCCCACACCCAGGGCATACCAGCGATTGAAGGTGTTCTGGTCGAACGGGCTGACCAGGGCAAAAAACTCATCGGTGAGCAAAAAGCCCAGCCCGAATCGCCACTTGGGCTCCAGCGGCGCCACCAGCGGGCGCAAGTGCATGGCATAGAGCAAGTGCTGCGAGGTCAGCAGCAAAGTGGTGACCAGAATCGAAATTGCGCTGGCGCCGCCCTTGATCATGCCAATGGCGACCAATTGCGCCGCACCGGCAAACACAAACAGCGACAGCCCCTGGCTTTGTGCGGGGGTCAATTGCGCATCAATGGCGGTGGAGCCTGCCAGCAGCCCCCAGGGGGCGCACGCCAGGGTCAACGGCAGACAGGCAATGGTGCCGCGAACAAACGCGGTTCGAGCAAGGGCATCAGGCATCAAAAACAATCCGGCAGTTAGCAGCGGCAAAGGGTCGCAACACCTGGACAAAAAGTCTTGAACGATCTTGCTCTGCTGCCCTCATAACTTGACGCGGCCCGCTTGAAAACAGCCCGCCGCGTTTGACTAGAGAGCAAACCTGGTCTTTAGTCAGCCGCATTCAAGAGACGTTAATTCCGATCAACCGCTGCCACGAGGAACCACCATGAAAGACCTGAAATCCGCCAAGGAAAGCAGAAAGGCCGATCTGCGGACACCTACGGCACTGAGCGAACAAGCCTGTATCGATATTGCAGCCGAAGTGAACGCGCTGCTCGCAGACACCTTCGCCATCTACATGAAAACCAAGAATTTCCACTGGCACATGTCCGGCCCGCATTTCCGTGATTTCCACCTGCTGCTCGACGAGCAGGCTGACCAGATCTACGCGACCACCGATGCCATTGCCGAGCGTGTACGCAAGCTGGGGCGCACCACGATCCGCTCCATCGGCCACATCAAGAAGCTGCAACGCCTGCTGGACAACGACGCCGACTTCGTGACGCCGGAAGACATGCTGGCAGAACTGCGCGAAGACAATATCCAGCTGGCCGCCTATATGCGTGAGACCCACGACATGTGTTCCGAGCTGGGCGATGTGGCGACTACCAGCCTGCTGGAAAACTGGATCGACGAGGCCGAGCGCCGCGTGTGGTTCCTGTTTGAGTCGTCGCGCACCAAATAACCCATAGCTCCCGTAGTCGCTGACGAGGAACGAAGGCTGCGAGCCCTTCAAGATCAAAAGCTCGCAGCCTTCGTTCCTCGTCAGCGACTACGGGGTGGCGCAGCATGAATTTTTCTTCACAGTCTTTGAACGCTGCGAACGGTATATTCGCCGCGCTCATTGCTCATTCAATGAACCCCTTGCCCGCGCCTCCCCTGCGGGCTTTTTTTGCCTGTCAAACGCCCTGTTTGAACACCAGCGCCTTGAGCCCGCACTCGGCGTCGGTATCCGCAAATTCCGGCGGGTTTTCCAGACGCTGAACAAAGCGCAGGCTCGGCGCGTCCCGGGTGACGCCATCGATCAGAAAATCCGAACCCAGTGCCGGGTCATTCATGCAGGCCAGTACCGTGCCGTTTTCGCTCAGCAACTCTGGCAGGCGGCGCACTACACGCTGGTAATCCTTGGTCAGCAGAAAACTGCCTTTTTGAAACGATGGCGGATCGATAATCACCAGATCGTAAGGGCCGGTGCTTTTCACCTTCCCCCACGACTTGAACAGCTCATGCCCCAGGAACGTCACCTTGCTCATGTCATGCCCGTTCAGGCGATGGTTGTCGCGCCCGCGGCTCAAAGCCGCACGGGACATGTCGAGGTTGACCACATGCTGCGCGCCACCCTCGATCGCGGCCACCGAAAACCCGCAAGTGTAGGCAAACAGGTTCAAAACCCGCTTGCCCCCGGCATTGGCCTTAACCCAATCGCGACCATAACGCATGTCCAGGAACAGACCGTTGTTCTGCTTGCGGCCCAGATCCACGCGATAGCGCAGCCCGCCTTCAGTCAGCGTCCACTCATCAATCGCCTCGCCCACCAGCCACTCGGTGTCGCTTTGCAGCATATAGCGATGTTGCAGCACCAACGTGTGTGCACCGCTGGCTTGCCACGCGGGTGACTGGGCGATGGTCTGCAGCAGTTGTTTGAGGGCCACCAGCTGTTCGGCCTCGGGCTCCTTGAACAGCGAGACCAGCACCACGCCTTGCAACCAGTCCACCGTCAATTGCTCAAGCCCGGGCCAGCAGCGTCCGCGCCCATGGAACAAACGCCGGGTTTCAGCGGGCGCAGTCTGCAGTGCAGTCAATAAGTGCTGGTGCAGGGTGGTTAACGCTTCAGGAGTCATCAGGCCGGCCGGTCAATTTCAAGGGGCCGGCATTTTACACAATTGCACTGCACTGACTAATAAGCGCAGTGGAAATATTTGTTAATGAAGATGGTAAAATTATTGTTTTACAATCATTTGTTATCGAAATACGATATTTTTACTGCGCAGGGCAACACACCCGCTCTGTGGGTATTCCTGGCTTTTTACAACCACAAGTACAACCAGAAGGATTGTTCGATGAAAACCGACCCCCTTGCCAATCGCAGCCGTATCCTGGCTACAGCCACGCTGGCACTTGTCGCAGGTATGTTGCTGGCCAATGTCGCTTACTGGATCTTCCCCAATGTCATAGGCACCTATGTAGGCGGGTTCAACCTGAGCGCCATGACTGAAACCCTGCATGCCGACATCCAGGCGATGCCCTGGTGGCAGGTTGCTGGAGCCATCATCCTGTCCAGCATTCCCCTGCTGATACTCGCCAAGGGCTTGCTGGCGCTGCGCAGCCTGTTTCTGGCCTACAGCAAGGGCGAATATTTCTCGACCGAATCTGCCGAGCTGCTGGGCAAAGTGGGTAAAAGCGTCTCGATATGGGTTCTGGCCAGCCTCTTGTTAACCCCGGTCATGAGTGTCTGGGTGACCATTTTGCGACCTGCGGGCGAGCGCTTGCTCAGCATCAGCTTCGAGCCGTCGCATCTTGTTGCCTTGTTCCTCTCGGCATCCCTTATGATCATCGCCCGCAGCTTGTACAAGGCCTGTTCGTTGGCGCGGGAAAATCAGCAGTTCGTTTAAGAGGCCAACATGCCGATCGAGATAAAGCTGGATGTAATGCTGGCCATGCGCAAGGTCAAATCCAAGGATCTGGCGCACATGGTCGGTATTACCGAGCAGAACCTGTCACTGCTCAAACAAGGGAAAGTAAAAGGCATCAGGCTGGCAACCCTGGAAGCGATCTGCGTGGCACTGGATTGTCAGCCGGGAGACTTGCTGCACTATCGAGAGGAATCGTAAGCGCACCCATCCGCCTGCGGGGTCACGGCCTCGCAGGCACGCACTACCCCATCCAGCGCCTCCAAAGGCGAACTCTCAAGTCCATTCAGCCAGCCAACAGCATCACACTGCTAGGCTCGCCGAGGCACAAATCCTCATTTTTTCCGCGCTTTCGGATTTTCTCTGACAAACCCCTGCAAAATCAGGCATTTCTGCCAGCATTGATCCATACTGACAAAATGTAACGTCATGTGTACAACAGCCGTTGCAGCCAGGTACTTCCCAACCATTCTTGAGTCATTCTGCGTGAAAATTCATCTTTCCATTTTAAGCCTGTGTTTAGTTCTGGCAGGCACCAGCGCCTCTTCAATCGCCGCAGCGGCTGAAAGCACTTCGGCCCCACGGGATACCTCGCAACTGCACATCGCCTCAGGCAGCGCGCTGCTGATTGATCTGCAGACCAACAAAGTGATTTTTGCCAGTAACCCTGATGCCATCGTCCCGATTGCCTCTGTCACCAAATTGATGACCGCCATGGTAGTGCTGGATGCCAGGCAGTCGATGGATGAGTCCATTTCGGTCAATATCAGTGACACTCCGGAGATGAAGGGGGTGTTTTCGCGGGTAAAAATCGGCAGCGAGCTGTCGCGTCACGAAATGATGCTGATCACCCTGATGTCCTCGGAAAACCGTGCAGCCGCCAGCCTCGCCCACCACTATCCGGGCGGTTATGTAGCCTTTATAGCGGCGATGAATGCCAAGGCCAAAAGCCTGGGCATGATGAGCACCCACTATGTTGAGCCTACTGGTTTGTCTATCCACAACGTCTCCACTGCCCGCGACCTGAGCAAGCTGTTGGCAGCGGCGCGGCATTACCCGATGCTCAGCCAGTTGAGCACCACCAAGGAAAAGACCGTGGCGTTCCGCAAACCCAACTACAGCCTGGGTTTCAGCAACACCGATCACCTGGTCAGAAAAGACAAATGGAATATCAAGATCACCAAAACCGGCTTTACCAACCAGGCCGGCCATTGCCTGGTGCTGGTGACTGAAATGGGCGGGCGCCCGGTGTCTCTGGTCATTCTGGATGCCTTTGGCAAGTACACCCACTTCGCTGATGCCGGGCGGATTCGCAACTGGGTGGAAACCGGCAAAAGTGGCGGTGTACCCGACGTAGCCTTGCGCTACAAAGCCGAAAAAAACCTGCAAAAAAACCAGCTGACTGCAGGCCAGGCGGGCAAGTAAAGAAGTGCGCGTGAGGTAAAATGCAGGCACTTGCCCCGGGGAGAGGATCGGGGACAAATGCCTGCGTACTGCTCGTTACAAACTGCGGATAGAAAGAGCCCCGTCACCTGGACGGGGCTCTTGCCTGGCACATGCTCAGATCAGTTTTGCAGAGCAGGCTGCGAATCCCCATTGATCGGGATGCGTTTGGCTTTTGCCTCTTCCGGCACCACCCGCTGCAGGTCGATGCTCAGCAAACCGTTACTCAGGTTTGCGCCTTTGATCTCGATATGGTCGTCGAGACGGAAGGACAATTTGAATGCCCGCTGTGCAATACCCTGATGCAAGAAGGTCACGCCTTCTTCGCTGGTGCTTTCGCGTTTGCTGCCGCTTACGCTCAGCACACCTTTCTCTACTTGCAGGTCCAGATCATCTTGCTGGAAGCCTGCAGCCGCTACCACGATGCGATAGCTGTCTTCACCACGTTTTTCAACGTTGTAAGGTGGGTAGCCGCCGCTTGAGTCGTTGCGCAGTGCGGTTTCAAACAAATCACTAAAACGGTCAAAGCCGACAGAATTACGGAACAGTGGCGCCATTGAAAAAGCGTTGCTCATAATTTCATCCTCCTGATTTCAGCGAGATTTTGTTACGCGACCCGGTTTCGGCATCGCGTACCCCTTAGATAGGGACCGGCAAAACCATTTCAAGGGATTTTTTGAAATTTTTTTCAGGCACTTCAGGCGGCGTCGGCAGGCGGGTTGTTGACCAGGTGCCGAACCTTCTCACAGTCGGTTTCACGGCGCATGGCATTGAACAGCACCACCGCTTCAGGGTAGTTGCGGGTCAGCATCGCCAGCCATTGCTTGAGCCGCCCCGGCGCCGAGCGCGGGGTCAACTGGGCTTCGGCCTGGGCCCAGAAGTCGCGGATCATGGGCTGCAAATCGGCCCAGGTCATCGGTACTACCTCAACACCGGCGCGGGCAGCGGCAATTTGCGCGGCCAGATCGGGACGCGACACCAGTCCACGACCCAGCATGATGTCTTCAGCACCACTGATTTCGCGGCAACGGCGCCAGTCTTCAACCGACCAGATATCACCGTTGGCAAACACCGGCACCTTGACGGCTTCCTGCACCTGGGCGATGTATTCCCAATGCGCAGGTGGCTTGTAGCCATCCATCTTGGTCCGCGCATGCACCACGATCTGGCTGGCGCCGCCTTCGGCCAGGGCGATTGCGCACTCATTGGCGCTGTCCGGCGTGTCAAAGCCCAGGCGCATCTTGGCGGTGACCGGAATATGGGCAGGCACGGTGCGGCGCACTTGCAGCAAGATGGCGTGCAGCAGCTCAGGCTCTTTAAGCAGCACCGCGCCACCACGGGACTTGTTCACGGTTTTGGCCGGGCAGCCAAAGTTGAGGTCGATCACCCCGCTTCCCAGCTCCACCGCCAGCGCTGCGTTGTCAGCCAGGCAAGCCGGGTCGGAACCCAGCAACTGCACGCGCAGGGGCACACCGGAACGCGTCTGCGCACCGTGCTGCAGTTCAGGGGCGAGCTTATGGAAGTAGGCTTCGGGTAAAAGCCGTTCGGTGACCCGAATAAATTCGGTCACACACCAATCAATACCGCCGGTGCGGGTCAGGACATCACGCAGGATGTTGTCGACCAACCCCTCCATCGGCGCCAAAGCAATTTGCATGGGTGACTCTCACAAAAAACGTGCGGCAGTTTACGTGGTTCTGCGGGCAATCGGTATGAGCAGATGCTGACGGTCAGGCCGTCACGACAGCCGGGCCATAACCTTCCAGAAATTCCGGCGGCAGGCGCTTGGGCTTGCCCGTGGACAGCTCGATGCAAACGAAGGTGGTTTGCGCACGCAACAGGGTAACGCCATCGCCGGGGCGCACGAGTTGAAAGTGGCGAGTCATGCGCAGGCGCTGATCACAATCGACAATCCAGGTTGCCAGTTGCAACTCATCGCCTTCGTAGGCGCTGGCCAGATAGTCGATTTCATGCCGGGAAACGGCCATGGCGCGGTCAAGGCGACGGTACTCGGTGAGATCCAGCCCCAGGCGCTGCGAATGGCGCCAGGCACAACGCTCGAGCCAGACCACATAGGCTGCGTTATTGGCATGGCCAAACCCGTCGATGTCTTCGGCCTGCACCTGCAGGTCAATGATGAACGGTGCTGCCAAATCCCAACTCATGCCTTGTCTCCCCGTACATAAATAAGGAGCGCAGTGTAACGCAGAGGGGGCGACGGGAAACTTGAAGAGCAGGAATTAAAAACTGCAGACAAACAAAAGGGCCATTCAATAATCGAATGACCCTTATAAATCCCGCAAAGCGGGTAATCGTGGCGTCCCCTAGGGGACTCGAACCCCTGTTACCGCCGTGAAAGGGCGGTGTCCTAGGCCACTAGACGAAGGGGACACAAACCCTTCTAACAGTGATCAGCGCTGAGTGCTGATCGATCCAATGCCAGTGTGGCCCGACATTGAACTGTAAATTGGTGGAGCTAAACGGGATCGAACCGTTGACCTCTTGCATGCCATGCAAGCGCTCTCCCAGCTGAGCTATAGCCCCGATTTATCGCCTGGCGGCGGAGCATCACCGAAGTGCTGCTTCTGTAAAACTGGCGTCCCCTAGGGGACTCGAACCCCTGTTACCGCCGTGAAAGGGCGGTGTCCTAGGCCACTAGACGAAGGGGACACAAACCTTCTAACTTGACCAGCACTGAGTGCTGGTCGATTCAATGCCGGTGTGGCCAGGCATTGAACAGTAAATTTGGTGGAGCTAAACGGGATCGAACCGTTGACCTCTTGCATGCCATGCAAGCGCTCTCCCAGCTGAGCTATAGCCCCAAACTTTCAGTCTTGGGTGTTGCTGTGTTGCGTTCTGCTTGTTTCGTGTTGCTGTGTTGACGGGGCGCATATTAAGACTGGATGGGTAGGCTGTCAAACTTATTTTTAAACTTTTTTAAAAAAATTTGCCGTGAGAACAACCACTTACCCTTCTCGCCCCGTAAATACGGGGCCAAACCCGCAAAACCTGTAGCCGCTGCCGAAGGCTGCGATAAGGGCCGAAGGACTTTCAACCCCAAAGGACTGCTACGCAGTCCATCGCAGCCTGCGGCAGCGGCTACAGATAAAAGCTGTTAATTCATCGCGTTAAACAGCTTTTCCCACTCTTTGTTTTCTTTCTTGGACACGCCGCCCAGGAGGTCCAGCGCCTGACGCAGACGGAAACGGGTCAGGTCCGGCCCCAGGATCTCCATCGCGTCCAGTACGGACACAGAGCTGGCCTGCCCCGTGATCGAGGCGAACATCAGCGGCATGGCATCACGCAGCTTCAGCTCCAGGCTTTCAACCACGGCCTGGATGCAGCCGGTGATGGCGTCCTTTTCCCACTGACGCAGGCTCTCGAGCTTCCACAGGATCAACTGCATCAGCTGGCGCACTTGCTCGTTGGACAGTTTCTTGTGCTCGAACAACTTGGCATCCAGCTGCAAGCCGCCCGAGAAGAAGAACCCGGCCAGGGGTGCGATCTGGCTGAAGGTCTCGACGCGGCCCTGTACCAGCGGCGCGATCTTCATCATGTACTCGGGGTTCAACGCCCATTGCTGCACGCGGCTGGCAAACTCGTCCAGCGGCAGGTCACGCAGCCACTGGCCGTTGAGCCAGGACAGCTTCTCAACGTCGAAAATAGGCCCGCCCAGGGACACACGGCTCAGATCGAAGTTGTCGACCATTTCCTGCAGCGAGAACTTCTCGCGCTCGTCCGGCATCGACCAGCCCATGCGGCCCAGGTAGTTGAGCATCGCTTCAGGCATGAAGCCCATGCGCTCGTAGAACGTGACCGAGGTCGGGTTCTTGCGCTTGGACAGCTTGCTCTTGTCCGGGTTGCGCAACAGCGGCATGTAGCAAAGCTGCGGTTGTTCCCAGCCGAAGTACTCGTACAGCAGGATCAGCTTGGGTGCCGATGGCAGCCACTCTTCGCCACGCAGTACGTGGGTGATGCCCATCAGGTGATCGTCGACCACGTTGGCCAGGAAGTAGGTCGGCAGGCCGTCGGTTTTCATCAGGACTTGCATGTCCATGCGGTCCCACGGGATTTCAACGTCGCCGCGCAGCAGGTCCGGCACTACGCACACGCCTTCGGTCGGCACTTTCATGCGGATCACGTGAGGCTCGCCAGCGGCCAGGCGCTGTGCAACTTCTTCCTTGGACAGCAGCAACGCACGGCCGTCGTAGCGCGGGGTCTCGCCCTTGGCCATTTGCTCGGCGCGCATCTGGTCCAGTTCTTCGCTGGTGCAGAAGCACGGGAAGGCGTGGCCCATATCAACCAGTTGCTGGGTGTATTGCTTGTAGATCTCGCTGCGTTCGCTTTGACGGTACGGGCCGTGCGGGCCGCCAACGTCCGGGCCTTCGCTCCAGGTGATGCCCAGCCAGCGCAGGGCATCGTAGATCTGCTGTTCGGACTCGCGGGTCGAACGCAGTTGGTCGGTATCTTCGATGCGCAGGATAAATTCGCCGCCATGCTGCTTGGCAAAGCAGTAGTTAAACAAAGCGATGTAAGCGGTGCCGACGTGGGGGTCGCCGGTAGGCGATGGCGCAATGCGCGTGCGAACGGTGGTCATGGGCGGTCTCGAAGTGGAGATAAAACAAAGGGCGAATGGTAACAGGCCGACCCGGCCTGGCTCCAGTACAGGACTCAACCCGCCCGCCGCACGGCTGAAAAAAGCCTTGATAGAGGGTTTGTATCGAATTGATACAGGGAAAAGCGTCCGATACCGGTGTTAATCTCGGCTCATTCCCGACATCCCCTGGCTGGAGATACCCATGTCCCACGTTGTGCTGGTGCTGGTAGAGAGCGTTAACGATTATCTGCATATGCTGGAAAGCAAAGGCTACGAGCTGATCCTTGCGCCCACCCCCGCCAGCCGTGCCGAAGCCATAGCCCTGCACGGCACCCGTATCGACGCCGTGCTGACCCGCGGCCCGCTGGGCCTGCATGCCGATGAAATGGCCGCCCTGCCCCTGCTTAGAATCGTCTGCGTGATCGGTGCCGGCTTCGAACAGGTCGATCTGCAAGCCGCCAGCAACCTGGGTATTACCGTGACTTTCGGAGCCGGCGCCAATGCCTCGTCAGTGGCCGACCATGCCATGGCGCTGCTGCTGTCCGTGGTACGCGGCATCCCCCAGGCCGACGCCAGCATCCGTCGCAACGAGTGGATCAAGGTGCGCCAGCCATCACTGTCGGGCAAACGCATGGGCATTATCGGCCTCGGCGCCATCGGCGCTGCCATCGCCAAACGTGCGGCTCACGGCTTTGACATGAGCATCAGTTACCACAGCCGCCAGCCGCACCCCGACTCGCCTTATACCTACTGTGCCAGCGTGCAGGAACTGGCCGCTGCGGTGGATTTCCTGATGATCGCCACCCCCGGTGGCAGCGCCACTCATCACCTGGTCAACGCCCGTGTACTGGAAGCCCTGGGCCCCGAGGGCTACCTGATCAATATTGCCCGCGGCAGCGTGGTCGATACCGACGCCCTGATCGCCGCCCTCACCACGGGCAAGATCGCCGGAGCCGGGCTTGATGTGTTTGAAAACGAGCCTTTAGTGCCCGACCCGCTCAAGACCCTGGGCAATGTGGTCATGACCCCGCATGTAGCCGGCCAGTCGCCCGATGCCGTCGAAGCCACCGTGCAATTGGTGGTCGATAACCTGCAGGCGTTTTTTGCCGGCAAACCCGTGCTCACCCCGGTGCCATTGCCCCAGCCAGCCTGACCTGGAGCCTGCGCTTGAAATTTCGCCTGCCAACAACCGCCACTGCGCCCTTCTGCCCCTCCGAAGTCAGTGGCAGCGTGCCCGTCGACGCCAGCGCGCCGTTTTTCAAGCGCGTGCTGCGCTTTGCCGGGCCCGGCCTGCTGATCAGCATCGGTTATATGGACCCCGGCAACTGGGCCACCGCCATCGAAGCCGGCTCACGTTACGGCTACAACCTGCTGTTTGTGGTGCTGCTCGCCAGCCTCGCGGGCATGGCGGTGCAATGCCTGTGTTCGCGCCTTGGCATCGCCACCGGCCGCGATCTGGCGCAGCTGTGCCGTGAGCGCTACAGCAAGCGCTCGGCGCGGGTGCAATGGCTGCTGGCGGAAATCTCGATCATCGCCACCGACCTGGCCGAAGTGCTCGGCTGCGCGCTGGCGTTCCATCTATTGCTGGGCTGCTCGCTGACCACCGGCATTGCCCTCACTGCCTTCGACACCTTGCTGGTGCTGGCCTTGCAAGGGCGTGGGTTCCGCCGACTTGAAGCCATCATGCTGGCGCTGGTGATGACTATCGTCGCGTGTTTTTTCGTCGAACTGGTACTGATCAAGCCGTATTGGCCGGATGTGATCGACGGCTTCAAACCGTCACTGTCGGCCATCAGCGACGCGGCACCGCTGTACATCGCCATCGGCATCATTGGCGCTACCGTGATGCCGCACAACCTGTACTTGCACAGTTCCATCGTACAAACCCGCCTGACCGGCAGCGACTTCGCCAGCAAACTGGATGCCATCCGCCTGTCGCGCATCGACACCATCGGCTCGCTGGCCCTGGCCTTGCTGGTCAACGCTGCCATTCTGATCCTCGCTGCAGCCGCCTTTCACCAGACCGGCAACAGCGACGTGGTCGAAATCCAGGACGCCTACCGCATGCTCGACCCGCTGGTGGGTGGTGCCATGGCCAGCATCCTGTTCGGCGTGGCGTTGCTGGCCTCGGGGCAAAGCTCGACGTTCACCGGCACCATTGCCGGGCAGGTGATCATGGAAGGCTATCTGGACCTGAAGATTCCCTGCTGGCAACGGCGCCTGATCACCCGCGGGCTGGCACTGGTGCCTGCATTCCTGGGCGTGTGGCTGATGGGCGACGATGCGGTGGGCAAGCTGCTGATCCTCAGCCAGGTGGTACTCAGCCTGCAACTGCCGTTTGCGCTGTACCCGCTGATCCGCATGACCAGCGACAAACGCCTGATGGGTCCGTTCGCCAACCGACTGCCGACGCGGCTGCTGGCGTGGTTTCTGTTTGCAGTCATCAGTTGCGCCAACCTGTGGCTGATTGCACAGATCGGGTTCGGCGCTTAACCCCCTGCCCCTTAAATTCAGCACCCGGCGCCTCGTTATACAAGACGACTCCTGCTATTGAGGTGCTGTTATGTCCGCCGCTGCCACCCTGGTGCAAAACCTGCGTAACCGCCTGAGCAAACCCACGGCCTATCGTCTGTTCGATATCCAGCTCAAGCGCCGCATCACCTTGAGCCCGTCACTGACGCGATTTGTGTTCAGCGGCAGCGATGTGACGCTGATGCGCACCCTGGCACCCGACCAACGGGTCAAACTGCTGTTCCCCAACGCCAACGGTGCCACCGCCAACCTGCCCAAACAGGGCGACTGGCGGGCGCCCCTGCGTGACATGAGCCCGGAACTGGTGCCGCCCATGCGCTCCTACACCATTCGCAACCTGCGGGTGGATGCCGGTGAGCTGGATATCGACTTTGTCCTGCACGGTGTCACCGGCCCCGCCACACGTTGGGCCAGCCAGGCCAGGGCGGGTGATCGCCTGCAGATCGCGGCACCCAATGGCGCTTATGCCGACGATCCCGGCGGCTATGAATGGCAGCCACCCCAAGGCATGCGCAAAGTGTTGCTGATCGGCGACGAAACCGCCCTGCCAGCCATTGCCGGCATCCTTGAAGAACTTGCCCTGTATCCCGACACCCCCCAGGTACAAGCCTTTATCGAAGTCCCTGAAGAGGCTGATTGCCAACCCTTGCATTGCGGCCCGAACACTAAGGTGCACTGGCTGCCCCGCGCCAGCCTGGGCAAACAGCATGGCGACGGCATGCTCCTGGCGGCCCGCGAACTGGCCAGCCTGCCGCCAAGACGCATGCAGGCCCGGGCCTGTGCCGAACTGCAAGATCTGGATCTGGACAACCAGCGCCTGTGGGACCGGGCCAGTGCCAAACACAACGAGTTTTATGCCTGGGTGGCCGGGGAATCGATGGCGGTGATGGCGATCAGAAGGTTTTTCGTCCATGAGTGCGGCATGGACCGCAAGGGCCTGACCTTGATGGGGTACTGGAAACTGGGGCGGTCGTTGGGGTGATACTGCCCCTTGTAGTAGCTGCCGAAGGAACGAGGCTGCTACAGGCGAATAAGAACAAGAAACAATTTCTTACATCTCTAGCTTCGGGTTTTGCTCTTCTCATCCGTCCTACATGGATAAGCAGTCGCTTCTCAATGGCGATTACACACCCGCCCTGCCGCGAGTTTGCCGTTTCCCATGTCCAAAAAGTCCCGTTCAAAACTCTGGTTTCTGGTTCACAGCTGGTTGACCCTGCCCATCTGGTTCTTTGTGCTGATTGTCTGTGTGACCGGCACGCTGGCTGTGGTCAGCCAGGAGATCGTCTGGCTGGCCACCCCCAAGGCCCGCGCCACGCAACCGTCGGATGATGCCCCGCTGCTGACTTACGAGCAGGTGCTGAGCGCCATTCACAAGGCCGAACCGGCGCTGGCCGTGCAGTCCATCAGCCGCCCCGACGAGTCGCACTTTGCCCTGGTGGCCAGCGTGGTGTACCCGGACGGCCGCTCGCCATCGTTGTATATCAGTCCCTATACCGGGGTGATCCAGGGCGAAAGCCCCAGCTTTGACTTCAAGGCCTTTACCCGCGCCCTCCACGGCTGGTGGCTGGTGCCCTTTACCAACGGCTATAGCTGGGGCTGGTACCTGGTGTCGTTCCTCGGCCTGCCGTTGCTGGGCTCGTTGATTACCGGACTGGTGGTCTACAAGAAATTCTGGAAGGGCTTCTTCAAACCCAACCTGCGTTTCAAGCACGGGGCACGGATTTTCTGGGGCGACTTTCATCGCCTGTGCGGCATCTGGTCAATCTGGTTTATCGCGGTGATTTCCATCACCGGCCTGTGGTTCCTGATCCAGGCTTTCATGTTCGATAACCAGATCTCCATCTCGACCGCAGGCAACCCGCCGGTTGTGGCCCGCCAGGATGTGCCGATCATGCCGGACGGCAAGCCAGCACCGCAGATCAGCCTCGATCAGGCGGTCAAGATTGCCGCCGACAATATCCCCGGACTGGAAGCCAGTTTTGTCAGCTTGCCAAGCAATGCCTACGGGCATATCGAGGTGGGCGGCCCGGGCTGGTACCCCCTGCTGTTCCAGACTGCCGACATCAACCCGTACAACGGCGCAATCGAAGGCTCGCGGATGATCGCCGACCGTTCCGGGCTGGAGCTGGTGACCGAGTCCATGCGCCCGCTGCACACCGGCGATTTTGGCGGATTGTGGGTCAAGCTGATCTGGTTCTTCTTCGGCCTGATCCTCAGCATGATGGTGTTGAGCGGCCTGTTGATCTGGACCAAACGTACGGCCCTGGCCACCGCCAACGCCCTCAAGCGCAGCGAAAAACCCCGGCGGGCAGCCGCCCTCACGGCGCATAGCCAGCAGCCCGAAGAGGCCAATGTATGAGCAAGGCAGTGGCTGTACAGCCCACGTCCACCCTGGGTCGGCTGTGGCACAAATGGCGCTTTCACATCAATATCCTGCTGTTGCTGGTGCCGCTGGGCTTTATGCCCAAGTACTTTGCCGACGCTTCCCTGTTTCGCGGCGACAGCGGCCTGGGCGAGCGCGACATCGGCACCGTGCAGGTTGGCCCCTGGAGCCTGCAACTGGCCGAGTTGCGCAACGAAGCCCCGCGCCCCGATGGCCCGGCAGGTTATATGAAGAGTTTTAACGCGGCCCTGTGTGACACCTGCATCGATCAGGTCAAGGCCGCCTACCTGCGTATCGGCAAGCCGCGCAGCCTGCGCGCCGCCGGGGTGATTTTCTTCGGCACCCCCTACCGCATGGGCGCCACCCTGCCCATCCCGGAACGCACCAAGGCCGATGCCGAGCTGTGGATCACCCTCGAAGGGTGGGACGGTTCCATGCACCAGGCCGCCATTCCCCTGAGCCAGGCCTCACCGGCAACCATCGCCTGGCTGGCCCAACGAGGAGCCAAATAATGCATGCGCGCCTGTTTAAAACACCTGCCCTGGCAACAGCCCTGATCGCCTTGATCGGCATTTGCAGCCAGGCTCAGGCCCATAACCCGATGTGCGAATGCAAGGCCATTGAAGACGGACAAATCCGCTGCACCGGCGGGTTTTCCGATGGCAGCGGCGCACCGGGGGTGACCCTGGACGTGATCGGCTACGACGAAACCATCCTGGTACCCGGCAAGCTGGGGGCCGATTCGACCCTGACCTTCAAACGTCCGGATTCCGAGTTTTATGTGCTCTTCGACGCAGGCCCCGGGCATATCGTTGAAATTGACCAAGCCGATATCGAGGCCCCATGAGTACTCAAGTCGTACGCCCGGCCGGGGCGGGGCATGAAACCCTGTATGTGCTGCTGTTGTGCCTGCTGATTGTGACCGTGGCCGGCTCGGTGGTGGCCTGGCGTCATGAGTCTGGCGAGGTGACGTCGGTGGCGGCCCATCAACTGGATGCGCGGCGCGACCTGAATGCCGCCGAACAAGGCATCTACGCCGATCTGCGGGTCACCCTGGACGAAATTCTGCTGCTGCGCGAAGAGTCCGGCACCCTGCCCCGACCCGCGCAGCTGGCCGAAGACGGCTTCGCGCCCTTTGCCCACGACGCCAGTTCGATCAGCCGTGGCAATCACGCCTGGCAGTTGCTCGGCGAGCAGGCCTACCTGGGCCTGAGCCCCAACCCTGATGTGGCCGGCTCGTTTCTGCTGCGTATTGGCGATCAACCGGACGTGTGGCTTAACCGCAATCCCGGCGCCAGCGTCCCTGCCGACCTTGACGATGCCGCCCTCAATCAGAGTGGCTGGCAACAAGTGGTCGCGCAATTCGATGCCGGTGTGACCCGTCAGCACCGCCACTGAACCCACCGTTTGCCCTGAGAGAAGACTGCTCGCCATGTCGATTTCATCTGTATTGCGCCGCCGCACCCTGTTGCTGGCCAGCCTGTTCGCCCTTTGCCTGTCTCCCCTGGCCAGCGCCGACAGCGCGCCCGCGCCACTGGCCAAACCGCTGCGTATCGGCATCACCCTGCACCCTTACTACAGCTATGTGAAAAACATCGTGGGTGACAGGGCTGAAGTGGTGCCGCTGATTCCGGCCGGGTTCAACCCGCACGCCTACGAGCCCCGCGCTGAAGACATCAAGCGCATCGGCACCCTGGATGTGATTGTGCTCAATGGCGTGGGCCATGATGACTTCGCCGACCGCATGATCGAGGCCAGCGAAAAACCGCAGATCCCGGTGATCGAAGCCAACCAGAACGTACCCTTGCTGGCCGCCACGGGTAACGCGGCACGGGGTGCGGGCAAGGTGGTCAACCCGCATACCTTTCTGTCGATCAGCGCCTCGATTGCCCAGGTCAACAACATTGCCCGTGAACTGGGCAAGCTCGACCCGGCCAACGCCAAGGCTTACACCGCCAATGCCCGCGCCTACGGCAAACGCCTGCGCCAGATGCGCGCCGATGCCCTGGCCAAACTCACCCAGGCACCCAACGCCGACCTGCGCGTCGCCACGGTGCACGCGGCTTACGACTATCTGCTGCGCGAGTTTGGCCTGGAAGTGACGGCTGTGGTCGAACCTGCCCACGGCATCGAGCCTAGCCCCAGCCAACTGAAAAAAACCATCGATCAACTGCGCGAGCTGGACGTGAAGGTGATCTTCTCCGAGATGGATTTCCCGTCCACTTACGTCGACACCATCCAGCGTGAGTCCGGGGTCAAGTTGTATCCGCTGTCGCACATTTCCTACGGTGACTACAGCGCCGACAAGTACGAAAAAGAAATGACCGGCAACCTCAATACCGTGGTTCGGGCCATCCAGGAGGCCGGCGCATGACCGCCGTCGAACGCCTTTGCGTCACGGCCTGCGGGCCGGGAGTTGAATTTGACCAGGTGTCCCTGACCTTGGGGCGCACGCCCATTCTCGATCACGTCAGCTTCAGCATCCGCCCCGGCAGCGTGCATGCCCTGGTGGGGCCCAATGGCGGCGGCAAAAGCTCGCTGATCAAGACACTGCTGGGGCAAATGCCCCATCAGGGCCGCCTGTGTTTGAACTGGCCCGGTGAGCCGGGGTTGATCGGTTATGTACCCCAGGCGCTGGAGTTCGATCGCGGCTTGCCGATGACCGTCGATGATTTTATGGCCGCCATGTGCCAGCGCCGCCCGGCCTTTATGGGGTTGTCGCCCAAGGTCGCCCCGGCCATCGGCGAAGCGCTGGAACGGGTGGGCATGCAGGACAAACGCAAGCGGCGCATGGGCGCGCTGTCCGGCGGTGAACGCCAGCGGGTGCTGCTGGCCCAGGGGCTGATTCCTGCACCGCAATTGCTGGTGCTGGATGAACCCATGTCGGCCCTGGACGAAGCCGGTGCCCAGGTGTTTGAGCGGCTGCTGACGGACTGGCGTCAGGCCGGGGTCACGGTGGTGTGGATCGAACACGACCTGGCCGCCGTCAAGCGCCTGGCCGAACGTGTCACCGGGCTCAACCGCCAGGTGCTGTTCGACGGGCCGCCGGAGCAAACCCTGAGCCCGGAACGCTTGCTCACGCTGTTTTCGACCCATCCCAAAGCTCACGGGAGCGCCCTTTCATGAGTTATGAAGCCTTCCGCTTGCTCGTCCAGGGCTGGGCGTCTGCCGGTTATCTGCCAGAAGTACTGGCGTATGGCTTTGTGGTCAACGCCCTGCTCGCAGGCTTGCTGATCGGCCCCGTGCTGGGTGGCCTGGGCACCCTGGTAGTGGTCAAGCGTTTCGCGTTTTTCTCCGAGGCCGTGGGCCATGCCGCACTGACCGGCGTGGCCATCGGCATCCTGCTCGGCGAACCCTACACCGGCCCCTATGGCAGCCTGTTCGGCTACTGCCTGCTGTTCGGCATTTCGCTCAACTACCTGCGCAACCGCACCGGGCTGGCACCGGATACGCTGATCGGCGTGTTCCTCTCGGTGTCGCTGGCCCTGGGCGCGAGCCTGCTGCTGATTCTGGCCGGCAAGATCAACGTGCACATCCTCGAAAACGTGCTGTTCGGTTCGGTATTGACGGTCAACGGTAACGACCTGCTGGTACTGGCCGTGGTCGGCGCGCTGGTGCTGGGCCTCAGCTTGCCGCTGTACAACCGCATCATGCTGGCCAGCTTCAACCCGCAACTGGCCGCTGTACGCGGGGTGGCCGTGAAGGCGCTGGACTACCTGTTCGTGATTCTGGTGACGCTGATCACCGTCGCCGCCGTTAAAGTTATCGGCGCGATTCTGGTCGGCGCCCTGCTGGTGATTCCTGCGGCGGCGGCACGATTGCTCAGCCAGTCGCTGAAGGGGTTTTTCTGGATCTCGGTGCTGATCGCCACCGTCAGCACCCTGTGCGGCATTCTGCTGCCCATCGTATTTGACCTGCCGATCCCGTCCGGTGCCGCGATCATTCTGATGGCCGGCATCGCCTTCGCCCTCGCCGCCATCGCCCGTGGCGTGGTGCCCAGCCTGAAAGGGAATATTGGATAAATGTTCACTCTGCGCAAACTGACCCTCGCCCTGGCCCTCACCGGCCTGTTGAGCACCCCGGTGCTGGCCGAAACCACCGTACTGGCCAGCCTGCCGATTACCTTTGGGTTGAGCGAACTGCTGCTCAAGGACAGCGGCGTAAAACTGCAACGGGCAGCACCGGCCAACCTGCCGGGCAGCCGCCAGAGTGCCTATTTCAGCAGCCGTGGTGCCCCGGCCCTGCACACGCTGGCTACACAAGCCGATGCGGTGATCGGCCTGCGCTCCGTGTGGAGCGACGACCCCCTGTACCCGATGGCACGGCGCAGCAATATCCGCATTGTTGAAATCGACGCGGCCCGGCCGGTGGACGGCAGCCTGCCGGGCATTGCCGTGCAACCGGGTGTGCATGTCGATGGGCTGAATAGCCAGCCGTGGCTGACCAGCAACAATATGGGGCGTATGGCAGATGTGATCGCGGCTGACCTGGTGCGGTTGGCACCGGATGCCAAGCCAGCCATCGAAACCAATCTGGCGAGCCTCAAACAGCGCCTGCTCAAGCTCAGCGCCGACAGCGAAGCGCAACTGGCCCAAGCGGACAACTTGAGCGTGGTCAGCCTGTCGGATCGTCTCGATTACCTGATTGGCGGGTTGAACCTGGAACGGATCGAGGTGGATCACAAGGCGGACGAGACCTGGACAGCCGAGTCGCTGCAAGCGCTGAGCCACACCCTGAAAGAGCATGATGTGGCGCTGGTACTGGACCACCGCGAGCCTTCAGCCGAGGTAAAAAAAGCCATTGCCGAGGGCGGCAGCAAGCTGGTGGTGATCGGTGCCGATGGCACCGATCCTGTGGCGCATTTGCAGGGCAATATTGATGCGATCATCAAGGCACTTGGTCAGAAGTAAACCCTGAACCTGTGGGAGCGGGCTTGCTCGCGATGGCAGCACCGCGGTGTGACTGGCAGACCGCGCCGCCTGCATCGCGAGCAAGCCCGCTCCCACAGGGATTGTGGCGCCCCGCTAAGCCGGTGTACCCCCCTGCACCTGCTTGTCCGCATGATAGGACGAGCGCACCAACGGCCCCGAGGCGACGTTTTTAAAGCCCATGCGCAACCCTTCTTCGGCAAACCAGGCGAAGGTGTCAGGGTGCACAAACCTCTGCACCGCCAGGTGGCTGCGCGAAGGTTGCAGGTACTGGCCCAGGGTCAGCATGTCGACCTCATGCTCGCGCAGGCGCCGCATGACTTCGAGCACCTCTTCGTCCGTTTCACCCAACCCCAGCATCAACCCTGATTTGGTCGGCACATGGGGCACCCGGTGTTTGAAGTGCTGCAGCAAGTCCAGTGACCACTCGAAATCCGACCCCGGCCGCGCAGCTTTATACAGTCGAGGCACGGTTTCCAGGTTGTGGTTGAACACATCGGGGGGTTCCTGCGCAGTGATCGCCAGCGCCACATCCATGCGCCCGCGATAGTCGGGCACCAGGGTTTCCAGTTGCACACCGGGCGACAGCTTGCGGATTTCACGCAGGCAGTCGACAAAGTGCTGCGCGCCACCGTCGCGCAAGTCATCACGGTCTACCGAAGTGATCACCACATACTTGAGGCCCAGGTCGGCAATGGCAATCGCCAGGTTTTTCGGCTCGTCCCTGTCCAGAGGTTTGGGCCGGCCGTGCCCCACGTCGCAGAACGGGCAGCGCCGGGTGCAGATATCACCCATGATCATAAAGGTCGCAGTACCGCCAGAAAAACACTCGCCCAGATTAGGGCAAGCGGCTTCTTCACACACGCTGTGCAGCTTGTGCTTACGCAGCAGCGCCTTGACCCGTGCCACCTCGGGCGAGGTGGCAATGGGCACGCGGATCCACTCGGGCTTGCGCGGGATTTCTTCGGTGGGCAGGATCTTCACCGGGATACGCGCCACCTTCTCGGCTCCACGCAGTTTTACCCCGGCCTGCAAGGGCTGCGGGCGGCTGGCAACAGGCAATTGTGCATTCATGGCTTGGCTCCACACGGGTATGCATTCAGGCCGAATACACCGGAAACAGTGCGCACAGTTCGCCGACCTGACGGGCAACCCGGGCCTCGATCGCCCCATCCCCCGGATGGTCAAGGATGTCGCAGATCCAGGTGGCCAGCGCGCGGCACTCGGGAATCTGCAAGCCACGGGTGGTCACCGCCGGGGTACCGATACGCAGGCCCGAGGTCACGAACGGCGACTGCGGATCATTGGGCACGGCGTTTTTGTTGACGGTGATATGGGCACGGCCCAGTGCCGCGTCGGCCTCCTTGCCGGTAATGCCCTGGCGGATCAGGCTGACCAGAAACAGATGGTTGTCGGTGCCGCCGGAAACCACGTCATAGCCGCGCTGCTTGAACACTTCGGCCATCGCCTGGGCATTCTTGATCACCTGGAACTGGTAGTCCCTGAAGCCCGGCTCCAGCGCCTCCTTGAAGCACACCGCCTTGGCTGCGATCACATGCATCAGCGGCCCGCCCTGGCCGCCGGGGAATACCGCCGAGTTGAGTTTTTTCTCCAGATCGGGGTCGGCTTTGGCCAGAATCAGACCGCCACGCGGACCGCGCAGGGTCTTGTGGGTGGTGGTGGTGACCACATCGGCGTAAGGCAGCGGGTCCGGGTACAAACCGACCGCGACCAACCCGGCGACATGGGCCATGTCCACAAACAGATACGCCCCGACCATGTCGGCAATGGCACGAAAACGCGCAAAGTCCAGGGTCTTGGAGTAGGCCGAGAAACCGGCCACGATCATTTTTGGCCGATGCTCCAGGGCCAGGCGCTCGACCTCGTCATAGTCGATCAGGCCATTGGCATCGATGCCGTATTGCACCGCGTTGTACAGCTTGCCCGAGGAGCTGACCCTGGCACCGTGGGTCAGGTGGCCACCGTGGGCCAGGCTCATGCCCAGAATGGTGTCGCCCGCTTGCAGCAACGCCAGGTACACCGCCGAGTTGGCCTGGGAGCCGGAGTGCGGCTGAACGTTGGCATAGCCTGCGCCGAACAGTTGTTTGGCGCGGTCGATGGCCAACTGCTCAACCACATCGACGTACTCACAGCCACCGTAATAACGCTTGCCCGGGTAGCCTTCGGCGTACTTGTTGGTCAGCTCGGTGCCCTGGGCCTGCATCACTTGCGGGCTGGTGTAGTTCTCCGAGGCGATCAGCTCGATATGCTCTTCCTGACGTTGCGCCTCGCGGCTAATGGCGTCGAACAGGGCGGGGTCGAAATCGGACAGGGTCAGGCTTATATGGAACATGGGGTTTTCCTTTTTATTAGAGATTCAAGCAATGTCTCAGGGCGCTATCAGCCGTTTTCGGCAACAAAGGCGTCATAGGCCTGCTGGTCCAGCAGATCGTTGAAAGCCGACATGTCTTCGATGCGAATGCGAAAGAACCAGCCTTCGCCCAGGGGTGAGGCATTGACCAGTACCGGGTCATCGGCCAGAGCCTGGTTAACAGCCACCACCTCACCGGTCAGCGGCATGGCGATAGTGCTGGCGGCCTTGACCGACTCCAGCACGGCCACTTCGTGACCGGCCTCGAACACCCCCAGCTCGGGCACCTGCACAAACACCACATCGCCCAGTGCCTGCTGGGCAAAGTCGGTAATACCGACGGTCAACTCGCCGGACGCTTCCAGACGCAGCCATTCGTGTTCAGGGGTAAAGCGCAGAGTGCTCATGGACTTTTCTCTTGTTATCAGTGTGTCCTGATGCAGGACGGACAGGCGTTACTGAGAAGACAAGAGCAAGGGCGATGCCAAGTTTTAAAAAACCATTAATATCAACAACTTAAATAAAAACGAAGCCATTATGATGAAGGCAGTGGAGCGAAATTGCTCCAGCCCTGGAGAGGGTCTGGCTGGTTGATCCCACAAGGGCGGGGTCAAGGCGGGCCCGGAGCGAAATCATTCCGCTGGAGCGCAATCACACCACTCGCACCAACGCGAACTGAATGTAGCCGCTGAGGAGCGAAGCGAGGCTGCGATCGAAGACGCAGTCTTCGCAAAGCGTGCAATCGCGATGTACCTGATACGCCGCGCTGAATGGTTTTACGACGGCTACGTCGGAGTGCCGCACCACGCCATCGCAGCCTCGCTGCGCTCCTCAGCGGCTACAGTTCAGCGGTGCGGGTTACGAACGCGAGGCTATGCCGTATTTACGCAACCGCTGCCCGATGGCGGTATGGGACGTTTGCAAGCGCGAGGCCAACTGCCGGGTCGATGGATAGGCCACGTAGTAACGCTCCAGCAAGGTTTTTTCAAAACCCTGCATCGCCGCTTCCAGGCTGGTCACTTCTTCGTTGACCGTCTTATGGCCGGTCAGCTCGGTACCCGCCAGTTCCAGATCACCGCAATCAATCACGTCGCCCTCGCTGGTGGCTGCTGCGCGGAAGATGACGTTTTGCAGTTGCCGCACATTCCCCGCCCAGCGATTGCCCAGCAACAGCGGATGGGTCGCCACAGCCAGTTGACAGGGCGAACGGTGGATCTGTTCGCAGGCCTGGCGCAGAAAGTGCTCGGCCAGCAGCAGAATGTCCATGCCGCGCTCGCGCAACGGCGGCACCAGCAGGTTGAGGACGTTGAGGCGGTAATACAGATCCTCACGGAAAGTGCCCTCCCTCACCATGCGCTCCAGGTCCCGATGGGTCGCACAGAGCACCCGCACATTCACCCGGACTTCGCGCTCACCGCCGATGCGCCGAAAGCACCCGTCGCTGAGAAACCGCAACAGTTTGGCTTGCAGGTACGGTGACATCTCCCCCACTTCATCCAGAAATACGGTGCCACGGTCTGCCAATTCCAGAAGCCCCGGCTTGCCGCCACGCTGGGCACCGGTAAAGGCCCCGGCGGCATAACCGAACAACTCGCTTTCGGCCAGGCTTTCAGGCAGCGCTGCACAGTTCAAGGCCAGGAACGACGCATCGCGGCGGGCACTCATGGCATGACAGGCGTGGGCAACCAGTTCCTTGCCGGTGCCGGTTTCGCCCTGGATCAGCAGCGGCGCATCCAGGCTCGCCACTTTGTGCAGCCGCGTCTTGAGTTCTTCCAGCACGAGCGACTTGCCCAGCAATGCCTCAAGCCCTTCTGCCGGGTCGCGCAACAGGGACGCCAGCCGCTCACCGATACGGCTCGGCGGGTACAAGGTCAGCAGCCCGCCGACCAGAACATCCGTACCGCCGCTGATGGGTGTGGCGTCGAGCAGCAGGTCGCGACCCTTGAAGCTCACTTCGCACATAGGCAGACGAAAGCCTTTATCGATCAGGGTGCGGGCCAGGTCAGGGGCCGCGAACAGATTCGACAGCGGCTCACCGGTGGGGTCGCGGCCATAAAGGTCCGTCAGCCCGGGGTTGGCCAGCAGCACGCAGCCATCGGGATCCACCGCCATCACCGGATCGCTCATGGCGGCCAGCAAGGCCTCCAGTTGCAGGCGGCGGCGCTGGCCCGGGAGGATGTCCACCAGATCAACAGCCTGCACCCCTGTTACCCCAAGCAAGGCGTGGTGGAGTTCGTCCAGCACCTTTTGCGACAGGGTGGGTGCATCGATATAGACATTCGGCGGGCTCATCTCCACCGCGTCCAGGTTGAGATTGCGCGCGCCCAGCAGCATCAGGATTTCCTGGGTGATGCCGACGCGGTCTTTGAACGTGACGTGAATTCGCATGCTCTGGCACTCCCTGACAGCAAACAACGAGGGGCGGCACACCCTGTGCCGCCCCCCGGGCAGAATCAATGTCGTGAAGCGGCCCTCAGTCGGTCTGGCAAGCCAGGTCCGCAACCTCCTGCTTGTTGCGCAGAACCGAGCGATAGCCCAGGCCCAGCACCACAAACCACACCGGCACCATGTACAGCGCCTGGCGAGTGTCATCTTCCAGCGCCAGCAAAGTCAGGATAAATACGAAGAAGGTCAGGCACACCCAGACCATGACCTTGCCACCCGGCATTTTGTACTTCGAGGCACGGTGCAGATGATCGCGCTTTTTGCGATAGGCCAGGTAGGACAGCAGAATCATTGTCCACACAAACATAAACAAGGTGGCCGATACCGTGGTGATCAGGGTGAATGCCTCCATCAGGTTGGGCACCACATAAATCACCAGCGCGCCCGCCAGCAGGCAGATACAGGAGAAAATCAGGCCATTGGACGGTACCGCACGGCGCGACAGGTTCTTGAACTTGCTCGGTGCGTCGCCGTCCATCGCCAGACCGAACAGCATGCGGCTGGTGGAGAACACGCCACTGTTGGCCGAAGACGCCGCCGAGGTCAGCACGACGAAATTGATGATGCCTGCGGCTGCGGGCAAACCGGCGAGCATAAAGAGTTCAACGAAGGGGCTCTTGTCAGCCACCACATCACGCCACGGGGTGACCGCCAGGATCGCAATCAGTGCGAACACGTAGAACATGATGATACGCAGCGGAATCGAGTTGATCGCCCGCGGCAGGTTGCGCTCCGGGTTTTTGGTCTCCGCCGCAGTGGTGCCCACCAACTCGATGCCCACGAAAGCAAACACGGCAATCTGGAAACCGGCGAAGAAGCCCATCAGGCCATGGGGGAACATGCCGCCGTCATTCCACAGGTTAGCCAGCGATGCCGAATTGCCGGTGGGTGACTGAAACGCCGTGGTCACCATATACAGCCCGGTGCAGACCAGCGCGCAAATGGCCACGATCTTGATCATGGCAAACCAGAACTCCAGCTCGCCGAACATCTTCACCGTGATCAGGTTCAGCGACAGCAGCAGCGCAACGCAGCCGATGGCAGGCAGCCACAAGGGGATATCGGGGAACCAGAAATGGGTGTAGCCGGAGATGGCGATCACATCGGCAATGCCGGTCACGATCCAGCAGAACCAGTAGGTCCAGCCGGTAAAGTACCCGGCCATGGGGCCCAGCAAGTCTGCGGAGAAGTCGATAAAGGATTTGTACTTGAGGTTGGACAACAGCAGCTCGCCCATGGCACGCATCACGAAAAACAACATAAAACCGATGATCATGTAGACGAAGATGATCGAGGGACCTGCGAGGCTGATGGTCTTGCCCGAGCCCATGAACAGACCGGTACCAATGGCACCGCCAATGGCGATCAACTGGATATGGCGATTGGACAGGCTGCGTTGCAGCTCCGGTTCCGATTTCGGCTCTTGGGTATCAGGTCGGTGATTTTGCATGAATCATCCTCTTTTATTGTTCTTGTACGGGGTCCCTGGACCAGATAAACATCATGTTTATCCAGAGCGGACAAAGGGATATGAGCACGTTCTGTGCCAGCCCCGTACAAGCGGTCAAGCGGGCCGTTTATGGGCCGTGGAGTCTGTTTGTCTGTAATGGAATCACTCCACAAAAACAGGTGTGCGGGTGATCCGGTGGAGCGCGGGTACTGTAAACCATGGCCCAGCTGAAGTTGTAACGAAATCAGTCCACTGGAGCGTATTCGTACCGTGGGCGGTCTGATGGGCATTTTTGTGGGAGCGGGCTTGCTCGCGATGGCATCGCCTCGATTGACCTGCAAGACCGCGTTGCCTGTATCGCGAGCAAGCGGTCTTCCACAGAGGATGCGCCTCAGGCGCTCCCTTTCAACGGCATGCGCAATTCAACCCGCAAGCCATCGGGCTGGCTGTCGAAGCTCAGTTCACAGCGACAACGCTCGACAATCGCCTGCACGATCGCCAGGCCCAGGCCACAGCCGTTGCTGTTGCCATTGCGCCAGAAACGCTGGGTCATATGTTGCAGGGTTTCGGCGGGGATACCGGGGCCGTGGTCGCGCACCTGGTATTTGACCTGTGAACCGTCAACGGCCACGGTCAATTCCACCTGGGTGCCCGCCGGGGTATGGCGCAAGGCGTTGTCCAGCAGGTTGCGCAGCGCAGCGATGGCCAGCACCGAAGGCACTGCAAGCACCGTGGCTGGCAGATCGGGCGCCAGGTGCAGGCGGATACGTTCGCCCTCACCTGCTGCTGCATCGTGGACCGCCAAGTGTGCCACTTGCTCGGCCGAACAATTGACCCCGTCGTCAAACGACAGGCTGCCCTCGACCCGCGCCAGCAGCAGCAATTGCTCCAGGGTGCGGTGCAGGCGGTCGGCGCCCGCCTCGGCATGGGCCAGTGACTGTTCCCGGGCCTCGCCGTCGGTCATGCGCGCCACTTGCAGATGGGTCTTGATCGCGGTCAGCGGGCTGCGCAGTTCGTGGGCCGCATCACCGGTAAGGCGCCGCTCACGCTCGATGGTCTTGGCGATACGGGCAAACAGCTGGTTCTGGGAATCGAGCAGCGGTTTCAGTTCGCCGGGCAACGGTGAAATGTGCAACGGCTGCAAGGAGTCGGCATCGCGGCGCATCAGGGCATCGCGCATGCGGTTGAGTGGCGCCAGCCCTTGGCCGATCCCCAGCCACAGCAGCAGCAAACAGACGATAAGCGCCATGCCCACCGGTACCGAAGCCGCCAGCAGCACCGACAGGTTCAAGGCCTCGCGCTCGACCTGGCGATCGGCCGTGGTGATGCGCACATCGCCACGGTCCAGAGTAAAGGTGCGCCAGGTGGCGCCATCGATGACCTGATCATGAAAACCCGCCGCCTGGGATTGCATCGGCTGGTCCGGGTTGTTGTGGCTGCGGGCCAGAACCTCGCCGCGCAGCGAACTGACCTGGCAGGCCATACCGCCGGGGATGGTCAGTTGCTCGGCACTGAAATGGGTGCCCTCGCCTTTGACCGGCAATTGCGGCAGTTGCTCCAGCAAGCCGGCGACCATGCGGGCCGAGGCCACCAGGCGCTGGTCGAGGGAAAACATCATCTGCTGACGCAGGTCGCTGAGCATCCAGGCCGCAGCCAGGGCCCAGACCAGCACAAACGCCGAGCCGATGGTCAGGCTCAAACGCAGGCGCAAGCTCATCAAGCTTGGGGCTCTGCGTCATCGGCCGGGCCCAGGCGATAGCCCAGGCCGCGCACGGTCTCGACAATGCTGTTGCCCAATTTGCGCCGCAGATGATGGATATGCACGTTCAGGGCATTGCTCTCCAGTTCGTCACCAAAGCCATAGATGCTGTCCTTGAGCTGCTCGCTGGACAGGACTCGGCCACGGTTATGCAGCAAGGCTTGCAGCAGCGCCTGCTCGCGGCGGGACAAATCGACCGGCTGGCCCGCCAGCAAGGTCACCCGGCTGCTGGGGTCGTAGCTCAGGCGGCCATGTTCGATCAGGTTGACGCTGCGCCCGGCCACCCGGCGCAGCAATGTGTGCAGGCGGGCGGCGAGTTCGCGCAGATCGAAAGGTTTGAGCAGGTAGTCATCGGCACCGGCCTGCAGGCCGTCCACACGATCGGTCACTGAATCACGGGCGGTCAGGATCAGTACAGGCAATTCCAGACCCTGTTGACGCAACTGCTGCAGCAGCTTGAGGCCATCTTCATCGGGCAGGCCCAGGTCGAGCACCATTACATCGAACTCGGCGGCCTTGAGCATGGCCCGTGCCGCAGCTGCACTGGCGACGTGTTCCACCGTCAGCCCCTGGGCCGTGAGCCCCGCCTTGATGCCGCTGGCAATCAGTTCGTCGTCTTCGCAAACCAGTACATGCATGCTGATACCCGCGCAAATAAGCCGATTAAAAGATCATGGGATTAAGGGCCGATTATGCCGCGAACATTGGGATATGCATCGGTTAATAATCGGTTAATCGCAGGAACACACTGTAGCCATACTTGAACTTGCCCAAGGCTCTACCCATGCGTTTGTTGCTGTCCTTACTATTGACCTGTTTGATCGGTGTGGCCCAGGCCCAGACCGCGAACAATCCGTTTGCACAGCCCGACTTTTTGCCGGTCAACAAGGCGTTTGCACTGAGTGTCGAGCCATTGCCCTCCGGTGAAACCCGCCTGCAGTGGAAAATAGCCGACACCTACTATCTGTATCAAAAGCGCTTCAAGTTTGACGGCCTCGACGCTGCGCATACGCCGGTTTTGCCCCAAGGGCTGGAACACAGCGATGAGTTTTTTGGCGCCACCGAAGTCTATCGCGACAGCGTTGCAATCCTGATCCCGGCGGGGGCCAGCGGTCAGGTCAAGGTCAGCTGGCAAGGCTGCGCCGATGCTGGCCTGTGCTACCCGCCGCAAAGCCAGACCGTCGACTTGGGCGGCACGCAGCCAACCGCAGCATCCGCTCAGGCCCAGGACCAGTCGCTGGCAGCAACGTTGCAACAACGCTCCCTGGGCTGGAGCCTGCTGTTGTTCTTTGGCTTGGGCCTGCTGCTGGCCTTTACGCCTTGTTCACTGCCCATGCTGCCGATTCTGGCCGGACTGGTGGTGGGTAGCGGTGCCACAGCCGGGCGCGGTTTTGCCGTGGCCAGCAGTTATGTGATCAGCATGGCACTGGTCTATGCCGGGCTGGGCGTACTGGCGGCGCTGCTGGGCGCCAACTTGCAGGCACTGCTGCAACAACCCTGGCTGCTGGGCAGTTTTGCTGCGCTGTTCGTGGTGCTGGCACTACCAATGTTCGGTTTTTTTGAGCTGCAATTGCCTGCCGGCCTGCGGGACCGCCTGGAAAACGCCGGCCGCGGCCGCAAAGGCGGCAGCTTGCTGGGCGCAGGCATTCTGGGGGCCCTCTCGGGTTTGCTGGTAGGCCCATGCATGACCGCGCCGCTGGCCGGCGCCCTGCTGTACATCGCACAAAGCGGCAACGCGGTTGAAGGCGGGCTGGTGCTGTTTGTGATGGGCCTGGGCATCGGTGTGCCGCTGTTGTTGCTGGTGACTGTGGGCAGCCGTTTCCTGCCCAAGCCAGGGGCATGGATGAACCTGATGAAGGGCCTGTTCGGCTTCCTGTTCCTGGGTACTGCACTGGTGTTGGTGCGCCCGGTACTCGACGAATCCTTGTGGGTCGGTTTGTGGGGCGTGTTGCTGATCGTGCTGGCATGCAGCCTGTGGTACCAGGCGCAGGCATTCCTGCGCACCAGGGCGCTGTTCAGCCCGCTGAGCCTGCTCGCCGGTTTGTGGGGCAGCCTGTTGCTGGTGGGCGCCGCCGGGGGCGGCACCGAACTCTGGCAACCGTTGCAGGTGTATACCGGCAACACGCTGACGGGCAGCACGGCAAGCGCCGCCCATGGGGCTTTTGTCACCATCAAGGACCCGGCCAGCCTGGACCGCGAGCTGGCCGGCGCCAAGGCCGAAGGCCAATGGGTAATGCTCGATTACTACGCCGACTGGTGCGTGTCGTGCAAGGTCATGGAGAAACAGGTATTTGCCAAACCCCAGGTAATGGATGCCCTGCAAGGCGTGCGCCTGTTGCGTCTTGACGTAACCGCCGATAATGTCGCCAGCCGCGAGCTGCTCAGCCGCTATCAAGTCCCCGGCCCGCCCAGTTTTGTCTGGATCGGCCCCAATGGCGTTGAGCGTCGCGGGCAACGCATCACTGGCGAAGTCAACGCCCAGACCTTTTTGAATAACTGGAACGCCACTCGGGAACTCCTCTAAATGCTCACCCTGACCATCGGTTCGTTTGCGCTGGCCATCAACCACTTGCTGCTGATCCTGGCCCTTGCCCTGGCGACACTGGTGGGGTGGCGTGTGGCCAAACGCGGTGGCGAAAACCCGGAATCAGTGCTGTTTAGCTTGTTCTTGCTGGGTTTGCTGAGCGCACGCGTCGGCTTTGTGCTCAGCTACTGGCGCTACTTCAAGGACGACCCGCTGCAGATTCTCGACCTGCGCGATGGCGGTTTTTTGCTGTGGCCGGGGCTGCTGGCCGTGCTGGTCGGCGCGCTTATCTGGGGCTGGCGCCGCGCCGGCCTGCGTCGTCCTTTGGGCTGGGGGCTGGCCAGTGGACTGGCGTTCTGGCTGCTGGCCAGCCTGTCGTCCAGCCTTTATGAAAAAGGCACGCGCCTGCCGGAGCTGGTGTTGCGCACTGCCAATGGCGAGTCGGTGCAGTTGAGCAGCTATCAGGGCGGCCCGCTGGTGATCAACCTGTGGGCCACCTGGTGCCCGCCGTGCCGGCGCGAAATGCCGGTTCTGCAAAACGCCCAGCATCAGCATCAAAACGTGACCTTCCTGTTCGTCAATCAGGGCGAGAGCATGCAAAGCGTCAGCACCTTCCTTGAAACCCAGGGCCTGAACCTGAGCAACGTGCTGTTCGACAGCGGCGGCCAGCTGGCACAAAAAGTGGGGTCGATGGCCCTGCCGACTACCCTGTTCTACAGCGCTGATGGTCGTCTGCTGGGCAGTCATCTGGGCGAGCTGTCAAAAGCCAGCCTGGCCCGGGCCATGGAGCCCTTCAATCTGAACAATTCAATGTCGGCCCAACAGGTCGACCCTGCAAGGAATGAGCGAACATGTTTAACCGCAAACTGCTGACCCTGAGCATGGCCACCCTGCTGGGTGCTGCGCTCCTGCAATCACCTGTGCTGCAGGCAGAAGAGCTGCCGCCGGCGATCAAGAAGATTGAAGCCAAGGGCGCAAAAATCATTGGCAGCTTCGATGCTCCCGGCGGCTTGCGTGGCTATGCCGCCCAGTACCAGAACCGTGGCATGGCGCTGTACCTGACCCAGGACGGTAACGTTTTGGTGGGTAATTTATATGATGCCGACGGCAAAGACCTGAGCCTGGCGCCGCTGCAAAAGCTGGTCTACGAGCCGATGGCCAAGCAGGTCTGGGGTGAAATGGAAAAGAGCAACTGGATCGCCGACGGCAAGGCGGATGCACCGCGCATCGTGTACCTGTTCAGCGACCCCAACTGCCCGTACTGCAACATGTTCTGGGAGCAGGCCCGCCCTTGGGTTGACTCGGGCAAGGTGCAATTGCGCCATATCATGGTGGGCATTATCCGCGAAGACAGCCCGGCCAAATCCGCCGCCCTGCTGGCCGCCAAAGACCCGCAGCGGGCCCTGCACGAGCACGAAAAAGCCGGCAAGGCCAGTACCCTCAAGCCCCTGGCCAAAATCCCGGCTGACGTTCAAGCCAAGCTCGATGCCAATGCAAAGTTGATGGAAGAGCTGGACGTGGCAGCCACCCCGGCCATTTTCTACCAGGACGCACAAGGCAACCTGCAACAGCAGCAAGGCGCGCCGTCGCCAGACAAGCTGGTGCAGATCCTGGGGCCAAAGTAAAACTTGCGGGCTGCGATCGCGCTACAAACCGTTCGCAGCCCGCGCCGATGCTGGCGTGAGCCATGTCTCAATTCGCTCTCGAGCACGCTATTAATTCTATTTCTCAATTGACAATCATTATCATTAAGCCTAGCTTGTGAACAGCTGTGTAGGACGCCTCCCACGAAGAGGTCCTCACTCACTCATTCGCAGCAGGTGATCTCCATGACGGAACAAATGTCCACAGGCAAGTGCGACTCACCCCTACTTCAAGCCTTTGTTGATAACCGACTGGTCCTGGTCAAAATCGCAGCCCGTATCACTGGCTGTCGATACCGGGCAGAAGATGTCGTGCAGGATGCGTTTTTCCGTTTGCAGTCCGCGCCGCAAATTACCTCATCGTTCAAGGCACAACTCAGCTACCTCTTCCAGATCGTGCGTAACCTGGCAATCGACCATTACCGCAAGCAGGCGCTGGAGCAAAAATACTCCGGCACCGAAGAAGAAGGCATGAACGTGGTAATCCACGGCGCCTCTCCGGAAACCTCGCTGATCAATTTCTCGACTCTGGAACATATCGCGGTAGCACTCACCGAGCTGCCAAGCCGTACCCGTTATGCCTTCGAAATGTACCGCCTGCACGGCGTGCAGCAAAAGGACATTGCCAAGGAACTGGGCGTATCGCCTACCCTGGTCAACTTCATGATCCGCGATGCCCTGATCCACTGCCGCGCAGTGTCGGGCACCCACGCCGATACCTACGCGCGACGTTGATGCAACCGTAGCAGCTACCGACCTGCTACAAGGCTCCCCTCCTACATCTCAACCACAGCAATTTTGTAAGGTGCAAAAATCGCCTGCAACTGGCCGTTGTCGCGCAGTTTTTGCATCATTTGAGCAAACTGCTGACTCTGGATCGGTGCTTGCGGGCGCAATAGCGCGAAGTGCCGATACGTCTGGTCGATACGTTCGGACACCATGACCCGGGCCTTGATCTGCGGGTCGCAGCCCAGCATGTCGATCAGGTTGGAACGTGTCATCAAGGCAATATCCGCCCGCCCCCTCAAGACCATCAATAAATTGCTTTCGTGGGAGTAGGTCAGGGTTGCGCCGAAGGTCTCGGTGAGAAACTTCGGCGAGGCGTTGAACCCGGCAAAGGCATAGTGATAGCCGCTATACAGGGCGAGGCGCTTGCCCTTGAGGTCTTGAAAATAGCCTTGTTCACGGTCCGGGTGCTGCCGGGCAACAAACACTTCAGCGTCTTCCAGGCCCATATCAACTGCAACATAGGGGAACGCCTGCCAGCCCCAGGCCGGGTTCTCGAACATCAACATGTCCACCCGCCCGCGCTCGAAGTCACGCACGCGTCGCGCAATGGAACTGGGTACCAGGACAAAACGGAAGTCGCCTTGCAACTGGTTGAGGGCTGCGAGCAATTGCGACAACAGGCCCGTGTCGGTGCCGCGCTCGGGACGTACGATATAAGGCGGGAAGTGCGCAGCTCCAACCCTGATTTCCTGAGCGGCCCAAACCGGTGTCAGCCAGCCCATTCCCAGGGTCAGCAACAGGCTGTGGGCCAACTGAATTGGCGAACACTTCAAAACCATACACACCTGACGCCGCCCATGGCTGGAACTTATTGATCGACACACGACCTGAGATCGAGCACGTACACCATTAAAGCGCCTATAGACTAGCAAGTGCTCGACTGGCCCACTACAAAATAAGCGCCGGACTCAGTGTTTTAGCTACGCTCCAACTTCAACGCCGATGCTGTTAAAGGAAGCTGCACATGCCTCACTGGCTGGTAATTGACCTGGAAGCCACTACCGATGATGGCGGCTGGCCCCTGGTGGAAATGGAAGTGATCGAGATCGGCGCCAGCGTGGTCACCCGCGCCGGTCGTGAGGTGGATCATTTTCAGCGTTTTATTCGCCCGCAACGTCGCCCCCTGTTGACCCCTTTCTGTCGGCAACTGACCCGCATCACCCAGGCCAATATTGATGCCGCTGCGTCCATGACGACGGTTTGGGAGCAATTTGAACGCTGGCTCGGCCAGCACCTGCCCAAACTTGAAGGCTGGGCCAGCTGGGGCGAGTACGACCGCAAACAACTGGAGCAGGAATGGCACCACAAACAACTGCACAGTGCCCTGCTGCATTTGCCGCACATGAACCTCAAGCAGCAATTTGCCAGGGCCCGCCAGCTAAAGCAGCCGCTGGGCCTTAACAGCGCGCTGCAGCTGGCCGGAATGCAATTCAATGGTCAACAGCACCGGGCCCTGGAAGATGCCCGCAATACTGCGCGTTTATTGCCCTTGGTGCTCAAGGGATAACGGCCATAAAAGGGCGTGACGGGATAAAACCGCTTCTGCATACTGGCCAGCCCTTTTTTAGCCCATTCCGAGGAATCGCCATGTTTAAAGTCAACGAATACTTCGACGGCACCGTCAAGTCGATTGCCTTCGCTCAAACCGAAGGCAAGGCCACCATTGGCGTCATGGCTGCGGGTGAATACGAGTTCGGCACTGCCGAGCGAGAAATCATGCACGTGGTTTCGGGCGAGCTGAGCGTCAAGCTGCCGGGCAGCAGCGAGTATGAAACCTTCAAGACCGGCAGCCAGTTCAACGTGCCGGCCAACAGCAAGTTCCAGCTCAAGGTCGCAGTGGACACCGCTTACCTGTGTGAGTACCGCTAAATCTCCCTCTGGCAGCAACTGTCTTGATGCTGCCATGTGGGAGCGGGCTTGCTCGCGATACAGACGACCCGGTCTGTCTGTTGAATCGCGTTGATGCCATCGCGAACAAGCCCGCTCCCACAGCTACACCCCTAGGTTGAACTGCAACGCCGCCAACCGTGCATACAGCGGGTTGGCGGCGATCAATTGGGCATGGGTGCCGATGGCGACCAGCTTGCCCTGATCCATCACCGCAATACGATCAGCATTCTGTACAGTGGCCAGACGATGGGCAATCACCAGCGTGGTGCGGCCTTGCATCAGGCTCGGCAAGGCCTGCTGGATCAAATGCTCGCTCTGGGCATCAAGTGCACTGGTAGCCTCGTCCAGCAACAGGATCGGCGCATCCACCAGCAACGCCCGGGCGATCGCCAGACGCTGGCGCTGACCGCCCGACAACCCCAGGCCACCATCCCCCAGGTGAGTTTTATAGCCCTCGGGCATCTGCAGAATAAAGTCGTGGGCGTGGGCAATTCGCGCCGCCGCTTCGACCTGCTCATCGCTGGCAGCGGCATTGCCATAACGGATATTGTCTTCAATCGTGCCAAAAAACAGCGCAGGTGTTTGCGCCACCAGGGCAAAACAACGACGCAGGTCATGCGGGTCAAGCTGAGTGATCGGCTGCCCTTCAAGCAGGATTTGCCCCTGCTGCGGATCGTAAAAGCGCAGCAACAAGTCGAACAATGTCGACTTGCCCGCCCCGGAAGGGCCGACCAGTGCCAGGGTTTCTCCCGCATTGATCGTCAGGCTCAGGCCATCGATCGCATGGCTTTCGGGTCGCGAAGGGTAAGAAAAGCGCAAGTTTTCAAGCTGCAGATTCCCCTCTACCCGTGCAGGCAAAACCCGTAGGCCGGTGCTCGGCGGCACAATCAGGCTTTTCGCCTGCAACAGCTCGGCAATCCGCTCGGCCGCCCCTGCCGCCTGCTGCAACTCGCCAATCACTTCGCTCAGGGTGCCGAATGCGCTGCCCACCACCAGGCTGTAAAACACAAAGGCGGCCAGCTCGCCACCGGTGATGCGCCCCGCGATCACGTCCATACCGCCGACCCACAGCATCACCCCCACAGCCCCCAGAACCAGCAAGATCACCAGGGTGATCAACCACGCCCGTTGCAGGATGCGTTTGCGTGCAGTGGCAAACGCATGCTCTACGGTAGCGGCAAAGCGTTGCTGGTCTTGCTGCTGGTGGTTGTAGGCCTGCACCGTCTTGATTTGGCCCAGGGCCTCACTGACGTAACTGCCCACATCGGCAATCCGGTCCTGGCTCTGGCGCGACAGGCTGCGCACCCGGCGACCAAAAAACAGGATGGGCACCAGCACCAGTGGCAAGGCGACCACCACAATACTGGTGAGCTTGGGGTTGGTGATAAACAACAGCACCACGCCGCCGATCACCATCAGGCTGTTGCGCAGGAACAAGGACAACGACGAGCCGATCACAGACTGCAGCAAGGTGGTGTCAGTGGTCAGCCGTGACTGGATCTCCGAACTGCGATTGTTCTCGTAAAACCCCGGGTGCAAGCCGATCAGATGGTTGAATACCTGACGCCGAATATCGGCGACCACCCGCTCGCCGATCCATGACACCAGATAAAAACGCACGAAAGTGCCCACTGACAAGCCCAGCACCAGCAACAGAAAAAAGCCGATGGACTGGTTAAGCAACTGCGGCGACTGGGTCATGAAACCCTTGTCGACCAATAGACGAATACCCTGCCCCATCGACAAGGTAATACCCGCCGTAACAATCAGCGCCAGCAGGGCGCCAAAGGCCTGCCAGCGATAAGGCGCAATAAAATGGATTGCCAGACGAATGGCGCGGCGATGACGGGAAGAAAGCATGGGAGGGTATCCGCAGTGAGGATCAGCGTAAAAAGCCTTACACAGCCTACAACGAAGTTCGCCTAAGACTGGTAAACCTTTCTCACTCGTTTTGAATATGACCCGCAACCACAAAGCCTAGACAGTAATGTTCTAAAGTCGGGCTGGAAGTTTCAGGATATTTCTGTTGGACTGGGGTGGTCGCCAAGTTTGTCACAGCTTGGTCATTAAACGGATCTACAGTAGCGCTACACCCTGATGAGGAGACAGGCCATGGATTTGCAACAGAACGCTCAAGCCGTACCGGTGATTCGCACCCAACCACAGCAATCCTTGGGGTGCGCATTTATCGACGAGAATGGTCAGGAAATTCTGATCACCGAGGCGATGATTCAGGACGCCTGCCACGAGCTGGAGCAACGCCTGGTCAAGCCATCTCGCAAGGACTGATCCTTGCCTACAAGACCTAGCCCATGATCAAACAGCATTCGCATCACTGACCGGCCCTACTGCGTAAGGCCGGTTTTTTTATGCCCGGTGCTATCAGACCAGTACGGCGCCCAGGGCTTTGACCAACTGTTTCAAGGCCACCGAGTCGCCCGCAATATGCACCGGCAAACCTTCGATTTCGCGACGAATCGGGTAATGCTTGCGCAAACCGTCAAATGCCAGTTTTTGCTCCTGGGCAGTCCCGACCAGGCTGCGGCGAAAGTCCGCATCGTCACGGCGCGGGTCGTAAACACCCCGACACAGCATGCCCAGGGCCCATGCCGGGTCACTGTCAGCGCTCAACTCAACCTTGGCCAGCCAGGGCGAAGGCAGCAAATCGGCGAGTTTGACCTGTGGGGTATGGCCGAGGAAATCACACAGCGCCTGATAGATCTGCGCCGTGCCCCGTTGCTTGCCATCAAGGCTGTAGCCGGCAATGTGCGGGGTCGCCAGCACGCACAGATCCGCCAGTTCGCGGTCTACTTGCGGCTCGCCTTCCCATACATCCAGCACCGCTTGCAGATCCTCGCGGCGGGTCAGCACTTCGCGCAGCGCAGCATTGTCCACCACCGGGCCGCGGCTGGCGTTGATCAACCAGGTACCCGGTTTGAGCTGCTCAAGACGTTGCTGATCGAACAGGTGCCAGGTCGGGTAATCGCCGCTCTTGTCCAACGGAGTGTGCAGGCTAAGCACGTCACACTGTTCGATGATCTGCTCCAGACCGACGTAACCAGCGCCCTCGGCCGCTTCACGCACCGGGTCGCAAACCAGCACGTTGAAACCCAGTGAACGCAGGACATTGACCAGCCGCCCGCCCACTTCCCCGGCGCCAACTACGCCATAGGTGCGCTGGGTCAAATCGGCGCCTTCTATTTCGGCCAGTGTCAGCAGGCTACCAAGCACGTAATCCACTACACCACGGGCATTACAACCCGGTGCGCTGGACCACTGGATACCGGCCTGCTGGAAGTAGTCCAGCGCCAGGTGATCGGTGCCGATGGTGCAGGTTCCCACAAACCGTACCGCACTACCTTCGAGCAGCTCGCGATCCACTTTGGTCACCGAACGCACCAGCAAAATATCGGCGTCATGTACGTCTGCGCGGTTGATCTGGCGCCCCGGCAAGCGGCGTATTTCACCGAAGTCAGCAAAAAATTCTTCGATCAGCGGAATATTTTCGTCAGCAACAATCAACATGGCAGGCTCCTATCGAGGAGTGGCAGTGTAGGCGTTGTTGCCCGTAATGAGCCAGCCGGGTGTGCAGCTACTTGCGGGCACGCTTACAAAGGGCCTACAACTCTGTGTTTTCTGACCATATGGTCAGGCGTACAATCCCTGGCTTTGCGCGTTTAACCCTGTGGATGCAAGCCTGTGAACTCTGTGACTCAACCCCCCTCTTCCATCGTTGTCAGCCGCCCGGCGCGGGTACGCACCGAAGTGCGCGCACTCCTGGCACTGGCGTTCCCGATCATCATTTCGCAAATCGCCACCACGGCCATGGGCTTTGTCGATGCGGTGATGGCCGGGCGCGTCGGGCCACGTGACCTGGCTGCCGTGGCACTGGGCAACTCGATCTGGGTCCCGGTGTTTTTGCTGATGTCAGGCATTTTACTGGCGACCACGCCCAAGGTGGCCCAGCGTTTTGGCGCCAATACCCACGGCGAAATCGGCCCGATCGTACGCCAGGCCTTGTGGCTGGCCCTGATTACCGGCTTGTGTGCGGCCCTGATCCTGATCGGCGCAGAACCCCTGCTGCATTGGATGAAGGTCGACCCTGAGCTGATCACACCGAGCATGGGTTACTTGCACGGGATCGCCAGCGGCATGCCCGCCGTAGGCCTGTATTGCGTGTTGCGCAACTTCAGTGACGGCCTGGGCAAGACCCGCCCGAGCATGATCCTGGGGCTCAGCGCCCTGGCCTTGAATATACCGATCAACTATATCTTCATTTATGGCCATTTCGGCGTGCCGGCCATGGGCGGCGTGGGCTGCGGCTGGGCCACCGCCATCGTGATGTGGTTTATGGCACTGGGCATGGTGGCCTGGACCTACAAAGGGGCCATCTACCAGTCGAGCAAGGTCTACAGCCATTTTGAATGGCCAAAATGGGCAATCCTCAAGCGCTTGCTCAGCGTCGGCCTGCCGATCGGCATCGCGGTTTTTGCCGAGTCGAGCATTTTTGCGGTGATCGCGCTGTTGATCGGCAGCCTGGGAGCCACAGTCGTCGCAGGCCATCAGATTGCCCTGAACTTCAGCTCGCTGGTATTTATGATTCCGTACTCACTGGGCATGGCGATTACCGTGCGCGTGGGCCAGGCCCTGGGCCGTCAGCAACCGCGCGAAGCTCGCTTTGTGGCAGGCGTAGGCATGGGCACCGCACTGGTCTGGGCGGCGATTTCCGCCAGTCTGATCCTGCTGTTGCGTGAACAGATTGCCACCGTGTACACCGCCGATCCGATGGTGATCGAGGTCGCGACCATGCTGTTGATGTTTGCGGCGCTGTATCAGTTCTCGGACGTGATCCAGGTGACCGCCGCCGGCGCCCTGCGTGGTTATCAGGACACGCGGGTGACGATGATCCTGACCCTGTTTGCCTACTGGGGGATTGGTTTGCCGGTGGGCTACGCCCTGGGCCTGACCGACTGGTTCGGCCCGGCCAATGGCCCGAGCGGGCTGTGGCAGGGCTTGATCGTCGGCCTGACCTGCGCTGCGTTGATGCTGGGCGTGCGCTTGGCGCGCAGTGCGAAAAAGCATATTCGCCGTAGCGCATAAATGTCTGTAGGAGCGGGCTTGCCCGCGATGGCATCACCGTGGTTTGCCTGACAGACCGTGACGCCTGCATCGCGAGCAAGCCCGCTCCCACAAGACCGGCGCACTGGCTATGGGAGCCGTCAATCCTGCTTCTTGCGGATCCAGTACAGGTAAGTGCCCGCCTCTTCCTGCTGGCCCACCAGTTCATGGTCCAGAAACACGCAGAACTTGGGAATGTCGCGGCGGGTCGAAGGATCCGTCGCAATGACTTTCAACAAGCCGCCCGGCGCCAGGTCGCGGATGTATTGGTGCAGCATCATCACCGGTTCCGGGCAGTTCAGCCCGGTAGCGTCCAGGGTGCCGTCAACCGGCAGGTCGGTAAAACTCATCACTTACTCCCCAATCAGCGAGATTTAGGCTTTTTGACGTCCAGACGACGCAAATGGCAGGTCACTTCTTCACGGTCGTGATACAGCTGCTTGCAGCCGATTTCAACCTGAATGCCCCGCGCCTTGAAGCCGTCCGCAATGCGGTCGAGCAAACGGCGAACTTCGGCGTAACGCTGCTTCATCGGCAACTTCAAGTTGACCACGGCCTCACGGCAATGACCTTCACCTATCCACTCTTCAAGCATGGCGGCATTGCGCGCCGGTTTCTCGACGATGTCGCAGACCATCCAGTCCACCGGCTGCTTGGGCTTGAAGGTAAAACCGTCAGCCATCAAATGCTGTACCAGACCGGTGTCCATCAGGCTTTCAGCCATCGGGCCATTGTCGATGGCGGTCACCACCATGCCGCGGTTGACCAACTGCCAGGTCCAGCCGCCCGGTGCAGCACCCAGGTCAACGCCGGTCATGTCGCTGTGCAGACGCTCATCCCATTGGTCGCGCGGGATAAAGTGGTGCCAGGCTTCTTCCAGTTTAAGGGTCGATCGGCTCGGCGCCTCACGCGGGAACTTCAGGCGCGGAATGCCCATCGGCCACATGGCCGAGTTGCTGGCCGACGCCAGGCCAAGAAACACTTCACGGCCACTTTTAAAGGTCAGCAGCAGGCGCGGCTTGCTGGCATCTTCCTCTTCGGTCAGCTTGCCGGCCTTGATCAGCGCCTTGCGCAGATGGCTGTCGAACTTTTTACAGAAGTTGGACAGTTCTTTGCCGTCGTTGGTGTCGACGATTTCCAGCCACAGGCTGCCACATACCGGAAAATCGGCCATGTGCTCGAGGATCACACTGATCCGGTCGGTTTCCGGCAGGTCGACAAAGCCGCCACGGGCCCATTGGCGCGGGAAAATCAGCTCGGCAAAACGCAGACTGTTCATCAGGCGTTCGGCGCCGCCCTCTTCAGTGCACACAAACTCGGCACAGGCAGTGCTCGGCTTGGCCTTGGCGTAGCCAGACACATTAAGGCGGGCAGCGTGTTCGGCGATTTCCGAGCAGACTTCACCCTCAAACCCGGGTCGGCAGTGCATAAAAACGGTGTTCATTGAATTACTCCTGGGCAGCTGGCGGGAATTGGCCGGCTGCGCAACCTTGCTTTGGAGCAAGGTGTGTCACGAAAAGGCGGGCATGATAACTGAGATCGGAACCTGGAGCCCGTATAGACAGTCCAGTTATTAGCCAGCACCCACAATCAGGGCTAGGTTAGAAGCTCTGCTTGTGCCATGTGATCCGTCTCAAGGAGTCATTTCATGTCCTCCCTCGATAGCCTGAACACCCTCGCCACACTAAAAGTCGACGATAAGACTTATCACTATTACAGCCTTGCGCTCGCTGCCGACTCTCTGGGCGATTTGAGCCAGTTACCCATGTCGCTCAAAGTACTGCTGGAAAACCTGCTGCGCTGGGAAGACGGCAAGACCGTCACCGAGCCCGACCTGAAGGCACTGGCTGCCTGGCTGAAGGCGCGGCGCAGCGACCGGGAAATCCAGTACCGCCCGGCCCGGGTGCTGATGCAGGACTTTACCGGTGTACCGGCAGTGGTCGACCTGGCCGCCATGCGCGCCGCCATGGCCAAGGCCGGGGGCGACCCGCAACGTATCAACCCGCTGTCCCCCGTGGACCTGGTGATTGACCACTCGGTGATGGTTGACCGGTTTGCCAGCTCCAGCGCCTTCGAGCAAAACGTCGACATCGAGATGGAGCGCAACGGCGAACGTTATGCGTTTTTACGCTGGGGGCAAAATGCCTTTGATAATTTCAGCGTGGTGCCGCCGGGCACCGGGATTTGCCACCAGGTAAACCTCGAATACCTGGGCCGTACCGTGTGGACCAAGGACGAAGAGGGTCGCACTTACGCGTTCCCCGACACGCTGGTCGGCACTGACTCCCATACCACCATGATCAATGGTCTGGGTGTGCTGGGCTGGGGTGTGGGCGGCATTGAGGCCGAAGCGGCCATGCTTGGTCAGCCCGTGTCGATGCTGATTCCCGAAGTAGTGGGCTTCAAACTCAGCGGCAAGCTCAAGGAAGGCATCACCGCCACAGACCTGGTGCTGACCGTCACGCAAATGCTGCGCAGCAAGGGCGTGGTCGGCAAGTTCGTCGAATTTTATGGCGATGGCCTGGCCGCCTTGCCCCTGGCCGACCGCGCCACGATCGCCAATATGGCGCCGGAATACGGTGCCACCTGCGGGTTTTTCCCGGTGGATGAGATCACCCTGGACTACCTGCGCCTTTCAGGTCGCCCTGATGCCACGGTCAAACTGGTTGAGGCTTACTGCAAGGCCCAAGGGCTATGGAGGGTCGCAGGCCAGGAACCGGTTTTCAGCGAAACCCTGGCCCTGGACATGGGCACCGTCGAAGCCAGCCTGGCCGGACCAAAACGCCCGCAAGACCGAGTTGCACTGCCCAATGTCGGGCAGGCTTTCGACGACTTTCTCAGCCTGCAATTCAAGCCGGCCACTAAAAAAGAGGAAGGCCGCCTAGAAAGCGAAGGGGGCGGCGGCGTCGCCGTGGGCAATGCCGATTTGATCGGAGAAGCGGACTACAGCTTCGAAGGACATACCTATCGTCTGAAAAACGGCGCGGTGGTGATTGCCGCCATCACCTCCTGCACCAACACCTCCAACCCCAGCGTGATGATGGCCGCAGGCCTGGTGGCGAAAAAAGCCGTGGAAAAAGGCCTCACGCGCCAGCCGTGGGTCAAGACCTCTCTGGCACCGGGCTCCAAGGTGGTCACCGATTATTACAAGGCCGCCGGCCTGACCCCCTACCTCGACCAGTTGGGCTTCGCTCTGGTGGGCTATGGCTGCACCACCTGTATCGGCAATTCCGGACCACTGCCCGAGCCGATCGAAAAAGCCATTACCCAGTCCGACCTGACCGTGGCCTCGGTGCTGTCGGGCAACCGCAATTTTGAGGGCCGCGTGCATCCGCTGGTGAAAACCAACTGGCTGGCCTCGCCACCGCTGGTGGTGGCCTACGCCCTGGCCGGCACAGTACGCATCGATATCAGCCGTGACCCGCTGGGCACCGGCAAAGACGGAAAACCGGTGTACCTGCGCGATATCTGGCCTAGTCAGAAAGAAATTGCCGATGCCGTGGCCCAGGTAACTACCGGCATGTTCCACAAGGAGTACGCCGAAGTGTTTGCCGGCGACGCACAGTGGCAAGCCATCGAAGTACCGCAAGCCGCGACCTATATCTGGCAAGAAGACTCGACCTATATCCAGCATCCCCCCTTCTTCGATCAGATCAGCGGGCCTTTGCCGGTAATTGCGGACGTCAAGGGCGCGAATATTCTGGCATTGCTCGGCGACTCGGTCACCACCGACCATATTTCCCCTGCGGGCAATATCAAGGCAGACAGCCCCGCCGGGCGCTACCTGCGGGAAAAAGGCGTAGAGCCACGGGACTTCAACTCCTACGGTTCGCGCCGTGGCAACCATGAAGTCATGATGCGCGGCACCTTTGCCAATATCCGTATTCGTAACGAGATGCTCGGTGGCGAAGAAGGCGGCAACACGATCTATATTCCCACCGGCGAAAAACTGCCAATTTACGATGCGGCCATGCGTTATCAGGCTTCAGGCACGCCGCTGGTGGTGATTGCCGGCCAGGAGTACGGTACTGGCTCAAGTCGCGACTGGGCGGCCAAGGGTACCAATCTGCTGGGAGTCAAGGCGGTGATTGCCGAGAGTTTCGAACGCATTCACCGCTCCAACCTGGTGGGCATGGGTGTGCTGCCCTTGCAGTTCAAGCTCGATCAGAACCGCAAGAGTCTGAACCTGACGGGCAAGGAGACCCTAGATATCCACGGGTTGACCGGTGCCGAGTTGCAGCCCCGGATGAACCTGACCCTGGTGATCAACCGCGAGGACGGCAGCCAGGAAAAAGTTGAAGTGCTCTGCAGGATCGACACCCTTAACGAAGTGGAATACTTCAAGGCCGGAGGGATTTTGCACTACGTGCTGCGCCAGCTGATTGCTTCATAGGCGCACCTCACCCTTGTGGGAGCGGGCTTGCTCGCTAGGGTATCGACGCGGTCTGTCTGAACGGACTGAGTCGCCTGCATCGCAGGCAAGCCAGCTCCCACAGATAAAGCTGTGCCACATTAAGCTGCGGCGTGCAGGATCATTGTGGGAGCGAGCCCGCTCCCACAGAGCCACGAATCGTTATACTTGCGCACCCCGGACTGGATCCGGGGTGTTTTTTAACGATTCCAAGGATTTTCATGATTGCTTTGCCATGGCCTTATCTGGCACTTCTCACCCTGGGCTACGGCCTTGCCCTCAGCTACGGGCAATTGGCCGTTCAAACCCTCATCACACTGGCCCTGCTGACGCTCAGCGGGCTCGCCGTACTGCAAAACAAAAGCCATTACCTGCGCTATGCCGGCCACGGTCTGTTTATCCTGCTGGCGGTCGCACTGGCCCTGCACTGGCTACCCGGCTTCCATAACGGCAGGGCCATCAGCCCGGTGCGCCTGACACCGGATGCCGTGCCGTTTTCGATGTACTTCAATCTGGACAAACCGCTGATTGGCTTTTGGCTGCTGCTGGTATGCCCGTGGATCGCACCACGGTTTGCCTGGCGTGTGTCTCTGGGTGCCACAGCAATGGGCTTGGCCCTGGCTGCCAGCATGGCACTGGGCGGTGCAATGCTGTTGGGCATGGTGGCCTGGGCACCGAAATGGCCTCATCAAAGCACCCTCTGGCTGCTGAATAACCTGCTGCTGGTAACCCTGGTTGAAGAAGCGCTGTTTCGCGGTTACATCCAGGGCGGACTGAGCCGCAAGTTCAAGCTGCTGCCCCATGGGCAGACCATTGCACTGGTGCTGGCCTCAATACTGTTTGGCCTGGCCCATGCACCTGCCGGCTGGCAATGGATGTTGCTGGCCGGGCTGGCTGGCGTGGGCTATGGCCTGGCCTACCGCTTTGGCGGGCTGGGTGCTGCGATCGCCACGCACTTTGGCCTTAACGTGCTGCATTTCCTGTTTTTTACCTACCCGATGCTCACTCCCTGACGGCCAGGTGCCTGAAATATAAATTAAACAATTCCTTGAGCATGCCGACAGCCTGTCAAAGTCTTGCGGATTGAAACGACATGCGTAACAACCAGCCCATCACTCAACGCGAACGCACATTCCCCGCGCAACAACGGTTGATTTCCACGACCGATGCCAAAGGCGTCATCACCTACTGCAACGATGCTTTCAGGGAAATCAGCGGGTTTTCGCGTGAGGAGCTGATACGCGCGCCGCACAATCTGGTACGCCACCCGGACGTGCCGCCTGCAGTCTTCGAGCATATGTGGAGCACCTTGAAAAAGGGATCACCGTGGATGGGCATCGTTAAAAACCGCTGCAAAAACGGCGACCACTATTGGGTCAACGCCTATGTAACCCCGGTTTTCGAAAACGAGCGTGTGGTGGGTTACGAGTCGGTGCGGGTCAAGCCGACGGCCGAGCAGATCCGCCGCGCTGAAGCCCTGTACTTGCGCCTCAATCGCGGCAAGTCGGCGGTGCCCCAGCGGGACAAGTGGCTGCCGGTGCTGCAGGACTGGCTGCCGTTCATTCTGGTCAGCCAGTTGAGCTTCATGATTGGCGCCACGCTCAATTCCAGCTGGGGTTTTGCCCTGGCGGCCCTGTTGTCTATTCCACTGGGCCTGCTGGGTTTGACCTGGCAGCAACGCGGGGTCAAGCGCCTGCTGCGCCTGGCCGAGCAAACCACCTCTGACCCGTTGATTGCGCAGATGTACACCGACAGCCGCGGCCCGCAAGCGCGTCTGGAAATGTCCATCCTGAGCCAGGAAGCACGGCTGAAGACCTGCCTGACACGTCTGCAGGACACCGCCGAGCACCTCAGTGGCCAGGCCCGCCAGTCCGATATTCTGGCGCACAAAAGCTCGACCGGACTGGAGCGCCAGCGCGTCGAAACCGAGCAAGTGGCCACCGCCGTCAACCAGATGGCCGCCACCACCCAGGAAGTGGCCAGCCATGTGCAGCGTACGGCCGACGCCACCCAGGAAGCCAACCGCCTGACCAGCCGCGGTCGTGACATTGCCGGTGAAACCCGTGAAGCCATCCAGCGCCTTTCGGTGGTTGTGGGTGAAACCGGGGCCACGGTTACCCAACTGGCCAAGGACAGTGACGAGATCGGCGGCGTGGTCGATGTGATCAAGGGCATTGCCGACCAGACCAACCTGCTGGCCCTGAACGCCGCCATCGAAGCGGCGCGAGCCGGTGAAATGGGCCGTGGCTTTGCCGTTGTAGCTGACGAAGTACGTCAGCTGGCACAACGCACCAGTGCTTCGACCGGGCAGATTCACAGCCTGATCGCCAAACTGCAGCAGACCGCCGCCACTGCGGTGCAAACCATGGACGCCGGCCACCGTCAGGCCGAAGAAGGTGTGGCGCGGGTACTGGAAGCCGACCAGGCACTGGTGGGTATCAGCGAAGCGGTGGCCAATATCACTGACATGACCACCCAGATCGCGGCAGCGACCGAGGAGCAAAGTGCCGTGGCCGAAGAAATCAGCCGCAATATCAGCACCATTGCTGACCTGGCTGACCAGACTTCAGAGCAGGCGCAACATTCGGCGCTGCTCAGCGAAGAACTGACCCAGACCGTGAATACCCAGTACTCGCTGGTGGAGCGATTTAACCGATAAGGGTATCGAATACACCTACCCCGTAGCAGCTGCCGAAGGAACGAGGCTGCTGCTACGGGGCTTTGAGCAACCACCCCGCAATCCTGTCCGCCGCCGCATCCAGATGCTGTTCATGGGTAAACCCCGAGGCCTTCAGCGGCTTGAGGTCATGATCAGCCGCCTCCAGCCACATCAACTCAATTCCCGGCGCCAGTGTGTAGGCCTCCACCGCCGCACGATTGCCCAATGCATCACGTTCACCCTGCACGATCAGGGTCGGCGCCAGCAGGTCGGCCAAATGCGCCACTCGGGGCTTTTCCGGTTTGCCAGCGGCATAGAACGGATAACCCAGACACACCAGCGCGTCGACGTTGAGCTCATCCGCCACCAGACTGGCCATGCGCCCGCCCATTGACTTGCCACCAATGGCCAATCGCCCAGCGACATGCCGTCGCACCTCGGAAAAAACTTCACGCCAGCATTCGAGCAATTTCGCCTGCTGATTAGGAGGCCTTTTGCCACCATCGAGGCGGCACTGGGCCATGTACGGAAACTCGAACCGCAACACGTTCACCCCGCGTGCAGCAAGGCGTTCAGCCATGCTGGCCATCCAGTTGCTGTCCATCGGTGCACCCGCGCCGTGGGCCAGGATCAGGGTCGCGGATGGCTCCCCGCAGGCGCCATTCCACAGCCAGCCCCGCTGCTGCACGCACTGCGCCCATTGATCCCCGTCAATACCGGCCTTGCCTGCTACGACCATGCTTGCCTCGCTTTTAGTCTGCTTATAACTCCAGGTGTGCGTTTGACGCGCCTGAACCGTGGATGGGGAACCATGAACACTTCTACAAGTACCGCCTACAACTATAAGGTGGTCCGCCAATTTGCCATTATGACGGTGGTTTGGGGCATCGTCGGTATGGGGCTCGGCGTTTTTCTCGCCGCGCAGTTGGTTTGGCCTGAACTCAACTTCAATTTGCCTTGGACCAGTTTCGGGCGCCTGCGCCCATTGCACACCAACGCGGTGATTTTCGCCTTCGGCGGCTGCGCACTGTTCGCCGCCTCGTTCTACTCGGTGCAACGCACCTGCCAGGCCACCCTGTTTTCGCCGAAAATCGCGGCGTTTACCTTCTGGGGCTGGCAACTGGTCATCGTCCTGGCGGCCATCAGCCTGCCACTGGGTTACACCAGTTCCAAGGAATACGCTGAGCTGGAATGGCCGATCGACATCTTGATCACCATCGTCTGGGTGGCCTACGCCATCGTGTTCTTCGGCACGATCATGAAGCGCAAGACCAAGCACATTTACGTGGGCAACTGGTTCTTCGGCGCATTTATCGTGACCGTGGCCATTTTGCACATCGTCAACAACCTGGAAATCCCGGTCAGCTTCACCAAGTCCTACTCACTCTACGGTGGCGCCACTGACGCCATGGTGCAGTGGTGGTACGGGCATAACGCTGTCGGCTTTTTCCTGACGGCGGGCTTTTTGGGGATGATGTATTACTTCGTGCCGAAACAGGCCGAACGTCCGATCTACTCCTATCGCCTGTCCATCGTGCACTTCTGGGCACTGATCACCCTGTACATCTGGGCCGGCCCCCACCACTTGCACTACACCGCGTTGCCGGACTGGGCGCAGTCGCTGGGCATGGTGATGTCGCTGATTCTGCTGGCACCGAGCTGGGGCGGCATGATCAACGGCATGATGACCCTCTCGGGCGCCTGGCATAAGCTGCGCAGCGACCCGATCCTGCGCTTCCTCGTGGTGTCCCTGGCCTTCTACGGCATGTCGACCTTCGAAGGCCCGATGATGGCAATCAAGACCGTCAACGCCCTCTCCCACTACACCGACTGGACTATCGGCCACGTACACGCCGGGGCCCTGGGCTGGGTGGCGATGATTTCAATCGGTGCGCTGTATCACATGATCCCGAAAATCTTCGGCCGCCCGCAGATGTACAGCCTGGGCCTGATCAACGCGCACTTCTGGCTGGCCACCATCGGCACCGTGCTCTACATCGCCTCGATGTGGGTCAACGGCATCGCCCAGGGCCTGATGTGGCGCGCAGTCAACGAAGACGGCACGCTGACTTACTCCTTCGTCGAAACCCTGGTGGCCAGCCACCCGGGCTATGTCGTGCGACTGGTCGGCGGTGCAATCTTCTTCAGCGGCATGTTGCTGATGGCTTACAACACTTGGCGCACCGTGCGTAACGCCGAGCCCGCTGAAGTCGTAGCCGCCGCGCAGATGGCCTGAGGAGTTGGCAATGAAACACGAAGTCGTTGAAAAAAATATCGGCCTGATGCTGTTGCTGATGATCCTGTGCGTAAGCGTGGGCGGCCTGACGCAAATCGTCCCGCTGTTCTTTGAAGACGTGACCAACACCCCGGTGGAAGGCATGAAGCCTTACACCGCACTGCAACTGGAAGGTCGCGACATCTACATCCGTGAAGGCTGCGTACAGTGCCACTCGCAGATGATCCGTCCGTTCCGTGCCGAGACCGAGCGTTATGGCCACTACTCGGTGGCCGGGGAAAGCGTGTGGGACCATCCGTTCCTGTGGGGCTCCAAGCGCACCGGACCGGACCTGGCCCGTGTCGGCGGGCGCTACTCGGATGACTGGCACCGTGCGCACTTGTACAACCCGCGCAACGTCGTGCCCGAGTCGAAAATGCCTGCCTACCCATGGCTGGTTGAAGCCCCGGTCGACAGCAGCCACACCGAGAAAAAACTCGAAGTAATGCGCACCCTGGGCGTGCCTTATAGCGACGAAGACATCGCCAACGCCAAACAGTCCGTGCAGGGCAAGACCGAGATGGACGCTCTGGTCGCCTACCTGCAAGTGCTGGGCACTGCCATCAAGAGCAAGAGGTGAGCCATGGTCTTGGAGATGAGTAGTGGAATGATTCGCGGCCTGGGCACCGTGGTGGTGGCCGTGGCGTTTATCGGTCTGGCGCTGTGGGTGTTCAGCCCGCGACGCAAATCGGAGTTTGAAGACGCGACCTTACTGCCATTCAAGGACGATCCAGAGGCGATTCAACACGTAGAGAAAGAACAAGCGTCTAGGAGTAACAAAGCATGACCACCTTCTGGAGTCTGTACATATGCGTGCTGACTATCGGCACGCTGATCGGCCTGACCTGGCTGCTGGTCAGTACGCGCAAGGGCGAGACCAAAAGCGATACCGTCGAAACCATGGGCCACAGCTTTGACGGCATCGAGGAGTACGACAACCCGCTGCCACAATGGTGGTTCATGTTGTTCGTCGGCACGCTGGTATTTGCCGTGGGCTACCTGATCCTGTACCCGGGCCTGGGCAACTGGAAAGGCCTGCTGCCCGGCTATGAGAATGGCTGGACCGGTGTACATGAGTGGGAAAAGGAAATGGACAAGGCGGACGCCAAATTTGGGCCCATCTACGCCAAATACGCCTCCATGCCCGTTGAACAAGTCGCTCAGGATCCGGCAGCACTGAAAATGGGCGGACGCCTGTTTGCTTCCAACTGCTCGGTGTGCCACGGCTCGGATGCCAAGGGTGCTTTCGGCTTTCCTAATCTGGCCGACAACACCTGGCGCTGGGGCGGCGATGCCGACACGATCAAGGCCACCATCATGGGCGGGCGCATCGCGGCAATGCCGGCCTGGGGTGAAGTACTGGGTGAAAACGGGGTCAAAAACGTCGCCGCCTATGTACGCCACGACCTGGCGGGCCTGCCACTCCCTGAAGGCGCCACGGTCGATCTGACTGCTGGCAAGCAAGCCTACGAAACCACTTGCGTGGCCTGCCACGGGGCAAACGGTAAAGGCATGCCGCTGATGGGCGCGCCAGACCTGACCCAACCTGCCGGTTTTATCTACGGCACCAGCCTGGCGCAATTGCAGCAAACCATTCGCCACGGCCGCCAGGGCCATATGCCGGCGCAAAACGAGTTACTGGGCAACGACAAGGTGCAGCTGCTGGCGGCCTACGTGTTCAGCTTGTCACATGGTAATCAAGAGGAAAAAACTGCCGAATAATTACCGGACATTTCCTGCCGCATCATTTTGGTGCGGCAGTTCCCGCCTCAAAGCGCGACCAAGTGTCGCACCTCTTTTCAGTCCGCCATTGCTCTCCCGCCATTCAGGACTAAGCTCTTATCTTCCGTGATCCGGTTTTATCCGGCGCCACGTCAAGTGAAACTAATCGGTAAGTTGAGGGGCACCGTTACGGGCCACACTAGTGGGTTTGCACCGGCTATCGTCCATTACGATGTTTGCCGCGCCTTACCCCCACCTGAACCTGCCCGCTTCGCTCCCTTCATTTTTGCCCTCCACGCGGCATTTTTGGCAAGGTCACTTTGACCTTACTCCCCGCATGGAAAGGCCGCAGAACAAGCCTTGGAAAGCATTGACCGGGGTCATGGTTCGTTGCAATAGCCCTACGCTTTATACATACTTGCGACCGATTTTTATCCTAATAAAATACCTAAACCGTGGAACCTTAGAATGAGCACAGCAATCAGCCCGACTGCTTATAACTATAAGGTAGTCCGCCAGTTCGCCATCATGACGGTGGTCTGGGGGATCCTTGGCATGGGGCTCGGGGTTTTCATCGCGTCACAGCTTGTGTGGCCTGAATTGAACCTTGGCCTCGAGTGGACGACCTTCGGCCGTCTGCGTCCCCTGCATACCAACCTTGTGATCTTTGCCTTTGGTGGCTGTGCATTGTTTGGCACCTCTTACTACGTCGTGCAGCGAACCTGCCAGACACGACTGATCTCCGATTCGCTGGCCTCGTTCACCTTCTGGGGTTGGCAAGCGGTTATCGTCGGCGCGATCATCACCCTGCCACTGGGTTACACCACGACCAAAGAATACGCCGAGCTGGAATGGCCACTGGCTATCCTGCTGGCCATTGTCTGGGTGACCTACGGCATTGTGTTCTTCGGCACCATTACCAAGCGCAAAACCAAGCACATCTATGTCGGTAACTGGTTCTACGGTGCGTTCATTGTCGTGACGGCAATGCTGCATATCGTCAACCACGCGTCCCTGCCGGTGAGCTTCTTCAAGTCCTACTCGGCTTACGCCGGCGCGACTGACGCCATGATTCAGTGGTGGTACGGCCACAACGCCGTAGGTTTCTTCCTGACCACCGGCTTCCTGGGCATGATGTACTACTTCGTACCCAAGCAGGCCGAGCGTCCGATCTACTCCTACCGCCTGTCCATCGTGCATTTCTGGGCGCTGATCACCCTGTATATCTGGGCAGGTCCGCACCACCTGCACTACACCGCGCTGCCGGACTGGGCCCAGTCGCTGGGCATGGCAATGTCGATCATCCTGCTGGCTCCAAGCTGGGGCGGCATGATCAACGGCATGATGACCCTCTCGGGCGCCTGGCATAAGCTGCGCACCGACCCGATCCTACGCTTCCTCGTGGTGTCCCTGGCCTTCTACGGCATGTCGACCTTCGAAGGCCCGATGATGGCCATCAAGACCGTCAACGCGCTGTCGCACTACACCGACTGGACCATCGGCCACGTACACGCCGGCGCTCTGGGCTGGGTGGCAATGATTTCGATCGGCGCCATGTACCACATGATCCCCAAAGTCTATGGCCAAAAGCAGATGTACAGCACCGGCCTGATCAACGTTCACTTCTGGCTGGCGACTATCGGTACCGTGCTTTACATCGCCTCGATGTGGGTCAACGGCATCACCCAGGGCCTGATGTGGCGTGCGATCAACGACGACGGCACCCTGACCTACTCGTTTGTCGAAGCGCTGCAAGCCAGCCACCCGGGCTTTATTGTTCGCGCCCTTGGCGGTGCCATTTTCGCCAGCGGCATGCTGTTCATGGCCTACAACGTGTTCCGCACCGTGCGTGCCTCGAACCCGGTAGAAGCTGAAGCGGCGACCAAGATCGCTGTAGTTGGAGCGCACTGATGATCAAGCACGAAACAATCGAGAAGAACATCGGCCTGATGGCCTTCTTCATGGTTATCGCCGTGAGCATCGGCGGCCTTACCCAAATCGTTCCGCTGTTCTTCCAGGACGTGACCAACACCCCGGTCGAGGGCATGAAGCCGCGTAGCGCGCTGGAACTGGAAGGCCGTGACATTTATATCGCCAACGGCTGTGTCGGCTGCCACTCGCAGATGATCCGTCCGTTCCGTGCCGAAACCGAACGCTATGGCCACTATTCGGTTGCCGGTGAAAGCGTGTGGGACCACCCGTTCCTGTGGGGCTCCAAACGCACCGGGCCGGACCTGGCCCGAGTGGGCGGGCGTTACTCCGATGACTGGCAGCGCGCGCACTTGTACAACCCGCGCAACGTTGTGCCCGAATCGATCATGCCGGCTTACCCGTTCCTCGTTGAGCGCAAGCTGGACGGCAAGGACACCGCGAAAAAAATGGAAGTCTTGCGCACGCTCGGCGTCCCTTACACCGACGAAGACATCGCCGGGGCCAAGGATGCAGTGAAGGGCAAAACCGAAATGGACGCACTGGTGGCTTACCTCCAGGGCTTGGGCACCATCATCAAAAGCAAACGGTGATCTGAATGGATATCGGGATGATTCGTGGCCTGGGCACTGTCGTCGTGATGGTGGCTTTTATCGGTTTGGCATTGTGGGTATTCAGCCCGCGACGCAAGTCAGAATTTGACGACGCGACCCTGTTGCCGTTCAAGGATGATCCCGAAGCCATCAAGCACGTCGAGCAAGAGCAAGCTTCTAGGAGTAACAAAGAATGACTACGTTCTGGAGTCTGTACGTTACAGTCCTCACTCTGGGTACCATCTTCGCCCTCACCTGGCTGTTGCTGGCCACCCGCAAGGGCCAGCGCAGCGAGCAGACCGACGAGAAAGTCGGTCACGCGTTCGACGGGATCGAAGAGTACGACAACCCGATGCCAAAATGGTGGTTTATGCTCTTTGTGGGCACCGTCATTTTCGCCCTCGGCTACCTCGTGTTGTACCCGGGCCTGGGTAACTGGAAAGGCCTGCTGCCGGGCTATCAGTACCTGGATACCAAAGAGCAAACGCCGTTTGCCAATGGTCAGACCGGCTGGACCGGCGTACACGAGTGGGAAAAGGAAATGGCCAAATCGGATGCCAAGTTTGGGCCGATCTTCGCCAAATTCGCAGCGATGCCCATTGAAGAAGTGGCCAAGGACCCGCAAGCACTGAAAATGGGTGGCCGCCTGTTCGCCTCCAACTGTTCGGTGTGCCACGGCTCTGACGCCAAAGGCGCCTACGGCTTCCCCAACCTGACCGACGCCGACTGGCGCTGGGGCGGTACGCCTGCCGACATCAAGACCACCATCATGGCCGGCCGTCACGCGGTCATGCCGGGCTGGTCCGAAGTGATCGGCGAGCAAGGCGTCAGCGACGTGGCCGCCTATGTGCTGACCAGTCTCGACGGGCGCAAACTGCCGGAAGGCGCGAAAGCCGACCCTGCCAAAGGCAAGGAAATCTACGCGACCAACTGTGCGGTTTGCCACGGGCCTGAAGGCAAGGGCAACCCGCTGATGGGCGCGCCAAACCTGACTCACCCCGGGGCGTTTATCTACGGTTCGAGCTTTGCTCAACTGCAGCAGACCATCCGCTACGGCCGTCAGGGCCAGATGCCTGCCCAGGCTGACCTGCAAGGGAACGACAAGGTTCACTTGCTGGCCGCCTATGTTTACAGCCTGTCCCATGGCGATGAGGCCAAGACAGACGAGTAATACAAGCGTCTGAGTGCAGCAAAATACGGCCCCGCCAACGATAGTTGGCGGGGCCGTTTTGTTTCAGGATCCGGCAAGCTGTTGCAGCGCCAGTGCAAAAGGTAGTAACGTTTCTACATTGTACTTTCAGGGGAGCAGCAGCCCATGTCCATCACGACCATTTCAAGCCGCGATTTCAACCAGGACACAAGTGGTGCCAAAAAAGCAGCCCAGAATGGGCCGGTTTACATCACCGATCGTGGTCGTCCCGCCCATGTACTGCTATGCATGGAAGAGTACCAACGACTGACCGGACTGAACGCCAGCATCGTCGACCTGCTGGTCATGCCGGAGCCAGCGGTTGAATTCGAACCCGAACGCGCAATCATCACGCCGCGCCCAGTGGACTTCTAATGTTCCTGCTCGATACCAACGTCATCTCTGAACTGCGCAAACCCCAGGCCAATCCCGGCGTGGTGGCCTGGGCCAGCACTGTCCCGGCCTACAGGCTGTACATCTCGGCGATTAGCCTGCTTGAAATCGAAACCGGCATCCTGCGCCTGGAGCGGCGCGACCCTGCGCAAGCCGTGCCATTGCGCAACTGGCTGGACAACCATGTCATCCCTGCCTTTGCCGGACGCGTTCTGTCAGTGGATGGCAGCGTTGCCCGACGATGCGCCCGCCTCCACGTTCCTGACCGCAGCAATGAGAGTGATGCCCTGATCGCTGCCACGGCATTGGTCCACGACATGACCGTCGTCACCCGCAACACTAAGGATTTCGCCTTCAGCGGTGCCTCCCTACTCAACCCATGGAAACTCTGATTCAAGGCTGCATGCAACTCACCCGCAGCCTTAAGTCAATTGATCCATGTCATGACTTGTTACAACTCCTATACCAACTTCTTCTTTTCCGGAACGCGACCAAAGGTCGCACCCTTGAGCTAGAGTCACAGGCGTATCATTACTTTACTGCAACACCTTCTGACCGCGGTCGGCACGTACTGACCGAGGCATTTTCCACTGCCGTGGGACGCACTAATGAGCAATCAGATTCCTGTACACAACGTCACTCCACCTGCCAAAAAACCCGCTGAAAGCACCGATCTGTACGCAGCCCGGGAAAAAATCTACACCCGCGCCTTCACCGGGCTTTTCCGTAACCTGCGCATCGGCGGCGGAGCGGTGTTGTTCCTCCTGTACTTCGGTACGGTGTGGCTCAACTGGGGCGGTCACCAGGCTGTGTGGTGGAACCTGCCCGAACGCAAATTCTTTATTTTTGGCGCCACCTTCTGGCCACAGGATTTCATCCTGCTCTCTGGGCTGCTGATCGTCGCGGCCTTTGGCCTGTTCTTTATTACGGTTTACGCCGGGCGCGTGTGGTGTGGCTATACCTGCCCGCAAAGCGTGTGGACATGGGTGTTCATGTGGTGCGAGAAGGTCACTGAAGGCGACCGCAACCAGCGTATCAAGCTGGACAAGGCACCGATGAGCGCCAACAAGTTTGTGCGCAAGTTCAGCAAACACACACTCTGGCTATTGATCGGCTTTGTCACCGGCATGACCTTTGTCGGCTACTTCTCGCCCATCCGCGAACTGGTGATCGACTTCTTCACCGGCCAGGCCGATGGCTGGGCGTATTTCTGGGTCGGCTTCTTCACCCTCGCCACCTACGGCAACGCCGGCTGGCTGCGCGAGCAGGTGTGCATTTATATGTGCCCGTATGCGCGCTTCCAGAGCGTGATGTTCGATAAAGACACCCTGATCGTTTCCTACGACCCGCGTCGCGGCGAAGTCCGTGGCCCGCGCAAAAAGGACGCCGACTACAAGGCCATGGGCCTGGGCGATTGCATCGACTGCACCATGTGCGTGCAGGTATGCCCGACCGGGATTGATATACGCGATGGCCTGCAAATCGAGTGCATCGGTTGCGCGGCCTGTATCGATGCCTGCGACAGCATCATGGACAAGATGAACTACCCCCGCGGCCTGATCAGCTACACCACCGAGCACAATCTCTCAGGCCAGAAAACCCATAAACTGCGCCCGCGCCTGATCGGCTATGCGCTGGTGTTGCTGACCATGATGGGGCTGCTGGCGGCCGCGTTCTTTACCCGTACGCTGGTAGGTTTCGATGTCAGCAAGGACCGCGTGCTGTACCGCGAAAACGCCGAAGGGCGGATCGAAAACGTCTACAGCCTGAAAATCATGAACAAGGACCAGCTAGACCACACCTACGTGCTGGAAGCCACTGGCCTGCCGGATCTCAAGCTGCAGGGCAAACGGGAAATCAAGGTCGCGGCGGGCGATATCGTCAGCCTGCCGGTCGAGCTGTCGATTGCTCCCGAGAAACTGCCGTCAAGCACCAACGAGGTGTTCTTTATCCTCAAGGACGCCGACAACAACGACGTCACCGTTAAAGCCAAGAGCCGATTCATCGGCCCACAAATCAGATAAGAGAACTCGACATGCCCGCAGCAAACGCCTCCAGCCCCTGGTACAAGCACATTTGGCCCTGGATCATCATTGCCATCCTGGCCTGCTCGGTGACCCTGACCCTGTCGATGGTCACCATTGCCGTGAACAACCCGGACAATCTGGTTAACGACAATTACTACGAGGCTGGCAAAGGCATCAACCGGGCACTGGACCGTGAACTGCTGGGCCAGACCCTGCAGCTCAAAGCCAAGTTGCGCCTGGACGAGATGACCGGCGAAGTCGTGCTGCTGCTTGAGGGCAACAGCAAGCCGCAAGTGCTGGAACTGAACCTGATTTCGCCGACTCAGCCGGAAAAAGACCGCAAGGTCAGCCTGAGCCAGAGCGCAACGGAACCGGGTCGCTACATCGGCCAACTGGATGACAAGATCGAAGGTCGGCGCTTTGTTGAGCTGCTGGGTATTGAAGACGGCAAGACCTGGCGCCTGTTTGAAGAAGAACTGGTCGGCCACGACAAGGACCTGCTGCTGGGCGACGAGCCCATTCAAGGCGCTGAAGACCACAAGTCGAAATAACCCCATCGCGGCCAAGCCCGCTCCCACAGGGATGCGCGAACCCTGTGGGAGCGGGCTTGCCCGCGATGACGTATTTTCTGGCGACACAATATCGCGATAGAGCACCATGACCACTCCCATTCCCTGCTTTCACTGCGCCCTGCCCGTCCCGCCCGGCAGCCGGTTTACCGCCGTTGTACTGGGCGAACTTCGCGAGTTCTGCTGCCCGGGCTGCCAGGCAGTGGCCGAAGCCATCGTCGCCGGCGGCCTCGAAAGCTACTACCAGCACCGCAGTGAAGCCTCCGCCAACCCGCAGGCATTGCCCGTGCAACTGGTCGAAGAGCTGGCCCTGTATGACCGTCCCGACGTGCAAAAGCCCTTTGTCCGACATGAAGACGAGCAAGCCGAAACCACCCTACTGATCGAAGGCATCAGCTGCGCCGCCTGTGGCTGGCTGATCGAAAAGCACCTGCGCCATCTGCCTGCCGTCAGCGAAGCACGGCTCAACCTGTCCAACCACCGCCTGCACGTGCGCTGGGACGACAGCCAGATACGGTTGAGCGAAATCCTCAGCGAGCTGCGCCACATCGGTTATGCCGCGCACCCGTACCAGACCGATCGCGCCACCGAACAACTGGCCAGCGAAAACCGCCTGGCCTTGCGCCAGCTCGGTGTGGCCGGGCTGCTGTGGTTCCAGGCCATGATGGCTACCATGGCCACCTGGCCAGAGTTCAATATCGATCTAAGCCCCGAAATGCACACCATCCTGCGCTGGGTTGCGTTGTTTCTGACAACGCCCATCGTGTTTTACAGCTGCGCCCCCTTTTTCAAAGGCGCCATGCGCGACCTGCGCACCCGCCACCTGACCATGGATGTATCGGTGTCCCTGGCCATTGGCGGGGCGTATATCGCCGGGATCTGGACCGCCATCACCGGTGTGGGTGAACTGTATTTCGATGCCGTGGGCATGTTTGCCCTGTTTTTGCTGGCCGGACGCTATCTGGAACGCCGCGCCCGGGAACGCACCGCCGCCGCCACTGCGCAACTGGTCAACCTGCTGCCCGCCTCGTGCCTGCGCCTGAGCGCCGACGGGCAAAGCGAGCGTATTTTGCTCAGCGAACTGAAGGTCGGCGACCGGGTACTGGTACATCCCGGAGCGATCCTGCCGGCTGACGGCAAGATCCTCGATGGCCAGTCCAGCATCGACGAATCCCTGCTGACCGGCGAGTACCTGCCGCAGCCGCGCCAGATTGGCGACGCTGTCACTGCGGGCACCCTGAATGTGGAAGGCGCGTTGACCGTCGAGGTCATGGCGCTGGGCCAGGACACACGCCTGTCCGCCATCGTGCGCCTGCTGGATCGCGCGCAAAGCGAAAAACCACGTCTGGCGGAAATTGCCGACAAGGCCGCGCAGTGGTTCCTGCTGTTCTCGTTAATCGCAGCTGCCGGGATCGGGCTGTGGTGGTGGCAACTTGATCCGTCACGGGCCTTCTGGATTGTCCTGGCAATGCTGGTTGCCACCTGCCCTTGCGCATTGTCGCTGGCAACGCCGACCGCACTCACCGCTGCCACCGGCACCCTGCACAAGCTGGGCTTGCTGCTGACCCGCGGCCATGTGATCGAAGGCCTGAACCAGATTGATACGGTTATTTTCGACAAGACCGGCACCCTCACTGAGGGGCGCCTGGCGTTGCGGGCCATCCGGCCCTTGCGCGACCTGGACAGCGACCAGTGCCTGGCCCTTGCCGCGGCCCTCGAAAACCGCTCCGAACACCCCATAGCCCGTGCATTTGGCCGTGCCCCGCAAGCGGCTGAAGAAGTGCATAGCAACCCGGGCCTGGGCCTTGAAGGGCGGGTCGGGGAACAACGTTTACGCATTGGCCAACCGGGCTTTGTCTGCCAGTTGAGCCAGTGTCCGGTTATGCCGATGCCGGACGAGCCCGGCCAATGGCTGCTGTTGGGCGACACTCACGGCGCGCTGGCCTGGTTTGTTCTGGACGACCGCCTGCGCGACGATGCCCCGGCATTGCTGGCGGCATGCAAGGCCCGCGGCTGGCACACGCTGCTGCTCTCGGGGGACAGTTCGCCCATGGTCGCCAGCGTAGCCGCCGAACTGGGAATCGATGAAGCCCGGGGCGGCTTGCGCCCGGATGACAAATTGCAGGTTTTGCAAAAACTGCACGCACAAGGCCGCAAGGTGCTGATGCTGGGGGACGGCGTCAACGATGTGCCTGTACTGGCCGCTGCCGATATCAGCGTGGCCATGGGTTCGGCTACGGACCTGGCAAAAACCAGTGCCGATGCGGTGCTGCTGTCCAACCGCCTTGACGCGCTGGTACAAGCATTCAGCCTGGCGCGACGGACCCGACGGGTGATCATCGAGAACCTGCTGTGGGCCGGCCTCTACAATGGCCTTATGCTGCCATTTGCCGCGCTGGGCTGGATCACACCGATCTGGGCTGCTATCGGCATGTCGATCAGCTCACTGACCGTGGTACTCAACGCCTTGCGCCTGACGCGCATGCCCGCTGCGGTGCATACTCCGGTCATGCACACCCCTCGCCCGTCTACGGCCTGAACCGGTCATCTGGAGGCCCTATGCCAGCGTTGTACATCATGATTCCGGCGGCATTGCTGATTGTCGCCATTTGCATCTTTATATTCTTCTGGGCGGTCGACAGCGGCCAGTACGACGACCTGGACAGCCCGGCCCACAGCATCCTGTTCGACGACCAGGATCCGCAGCACACCGCTGCCGTCGAAGAAGCCAAGAACCAGCACGGGGAATCGGCCAGCGACACCGACAGCAAGTCGCCACCCCATGCTTGAGTTGGCCCCCCTGCTGGTTTCGGCCGTGATCCTGGGCCTGCTCGGAGGCGGACACTGCCTGGGCATGTGCGGCGGCCTGATGGGCGCACTGACCTTGGCCATCCCCAAGGAGCAACGCAGCCGACGCTTCAGGCTGCTTTTGGCCTACAACCTGGGAAGAATTCTCAGCTATGCCACAGCAGGATTGCTGCTGGGGCTGGCAGGCTGGGCAGTGGCCAATAGCCCGGCGGCCATGTTTATGCGCATCCTCGCCGGCCTGTTGCTGATTTGCATGGGCCTGTACCTCGCTGGCTGGTGGAGCGGCCTGACCCGTATCGAAAGCCTGGGCCGCGGCCTGTGGCGGCATATCCAGCCCGTGGCCAACCGCCTGCTGCCGGTCACCAGCCTGCCGCGCGCCTTGCTGCTGGGCGCGCTCTGGGGCTGGCTGCCCTGCGGGCTGGTGTACAGCACATTGATCTGGTCAGCCAGTCAGGGCAGCGCAACCGACAGCGCCTTACTGATGCTGGCATTTGGTTTAGGCACCTGGCCCGTCTTGCTCGCCACCGGCCTGGCCGCCGAACGCGTGGGCGCACTGTTACGCAAACGCAGCGTGCGCATGGCTGGAGGATTACTGGTGATCCTGTTCGGTATCTGGACCCTGCCCGGCCCGCACCAGCACTGGCTGATGGGGCACTAGTCAGACCCTGTGAGAGCGGGCTTGCTCGCGATGGCATCACTGCGATTCTCCTGGCAGTCCGCGTCGCTGGTATCGCGAGCAAGCCCGCTCCCACAAAAATCTTGCCAATCACAGCTGTTGATGCAAATCAAGATGCTACAACGACCCACCCCCTAGAATCCGGAGCATTGCCAGCCATCCCAGGGGAATGCCCGCATGCTCGACGACATTCGTTGGGACCCAGAATTGATCCGCCGCTACGATCTGGCCGGACCGCGTTACACCTCATACCCGACAGCCATGCAGTTCAACAACCAGGTCAGCCCGTTCGACCTGCTGCACGCCCTGCGCGAAAGCCGCAAGGCACTGCGCCCGCTGTCGTTGTATGTGCACGTGCCGTTTTGCGCCAATATTTGCTATTACTGCGCCTGCAACAAGGTCATTACCAAAGACCGTGGCCGGGCCCAGCCCTACCTGCAGAAACTCGAGCAGGAAATCCAGATGATCGCCTGCCACCTCGACCCCAGGCAGAAGGTCGAGCAACTGCACTTTGGCGGCGGCACCCCGACTTTTCTTAGCCACGACGAATTGCGCCAACTGATGGCCAAGCTGCGTCAGCAATTCAATCTGCTGGACGACGACTCCGGCGACTACGGCATCGAAATCGACCCCCGCGAAGCCGACTGGTCGACCATGGGCCTGTTGCGTGAACTGGGCTTCAACCGTGTCAGCATCGGCCTGCAAGACCTCGACCCGGACGTGCAAAGGGCGGTCAATCGCCTGCAAAGCCTGGAAGAGACCCGGGCAGTGATCGACGCTGCACGCACGCTGCAATTTCGCTCGATCAATATCGACCTGATCTACGGCCTGCCCAAGCAGACCCCGGAAGCCTTTGCCCGCACCGTTGAAGAAGTGATCAGCCTGCAGCCCGATCGCCTGTCGGTGTTCAACTACGCGCACTTGCCTGAACGCTTCATGCCCCAACGACGCATCAACACCAGCGACCTGCCCTCGCCTGCCGCCAAGCTGCAGATGCTGGAGCGCACCATCGAGCAACTGACCGGCGCCGGCTACCGCTATATCGGCATGGATCATTTCGCCCTGCCAGACGATGAACTGGCCATCGCCCAGGAAGAATCAACCCTGCAACGCAACTTCCAGGGTTATACCACCCACGGCCATTGCGACCTGATCGGGCTTGGCGTCTCGGCTATCAGCCAGATCGGTGACCTGTACTGCCAGAACGACAGCGACTTGGCCAATTACCAGCACACTCTGGCCAGCGGCCAGCTCGCCACCAACCGTGGCCTGATATGCAATCAGGATGATCGTATCCGTCGCGAGGTCATCCAGCAGATCATCTGCAATCTGCATCTGCCTTTCGCGCCTGTAGAGCAGGCGTTCAATATCGACTTTCGCGGCTATTTTGCCCCCCTGTGGCCGACACTCAAGACCATGGCCGCCGACGGCCTGATCGCCCTCGACGACGAGCAACTGACCGTACTGCCTGCCGGGCGGCTGCTGGTACGTTCCGTATGCATGGTGTTCGACGCTTACCTTGAGCAACAAACCCGCCAGCGCTATTCGCGGGTGATTTAAGGTCGCAAACACGACCTCTACAGCATGAGATGAGTGCCCTGGCATGGTGCGGCTGGCCTACCCCCCCCACGCTGGGGTACCCTTGCATCTTATGTGTGTTTTCCTATAAGGATTTAAGAAATGTCCGAGCCAGTAAAAGTGCGAGCTCATAATCAGGCCCAGTGCAAGGATTGCAGCCTGGCCCCTCTCTGCTTGCCACTTTCGTTGAACCTGGAAGACATGGATGCGCTGGAAGAAATCGTCAAGCGCGGCCGCCCACTGAAAAAAGGCGAGTTCCTGTTCCGCCAGGGCGACACCTTTGGCTCGGTTTACGCGGTACGTTCTGGCGCATTGAAAACCTTCAGCCTGAGCGACAACGGCGAAGAACAAATTACCGGCTTTCACCTGCCCAGCGAACTGGTCGGCCTCTCCGGCATGGATACCGAAACCTACCCGGTATCGGCCCAGGCGCTGGAAACTACCCCGGTATGCGAAATCCCTTTCGAACGTCTCGACGAACTCTCCGTGCAACTGCCACAGCTGCGTCGCCAGCTGATGCGCGTGATGAGCCGCGAGATCCGTGACGATCAGCAAATGATGTTGCTGCTGTCGAAAAAAACCGCTGACGAACGTATCGCCACGTTCCTGGTCAACCTGTCAGCGCGCTTCCGTGCTCGCGGTTTCTCGGCCAATCAGTTCCGCCTGAGCATGTCGCGCAACGAAATCGGCAACTATCTGGGCCTGGCCGTAGAAACGGTATCCCGCGTGTTTACCCGCCTGCAGGAAAACCAGCTGATCACCGCCGAAGGCAAAGAAGTGCATATTCTTGACCCGATCAAGCTGTGTGCCCTGGCCGGTGGTTCGCTGGAGGTTTGACACGGCTTGACGGGTTATACTGGCGGGCTTAACGCTCCCCAGGACAGCCCGATATGGTCTCCGACGATTTTTGCCTCAAAACCCTGATTCGCCCGGTTATTGATTTCCCCAAGCCGGGCGTCATCTTTCGCGACATCACCCCGCTCTATCAATCGCCCCGCGCCATGCGCGTGATCGCCGACAGCTTTATCGAGCGCTACGTCGAGGCTGACTTCAGCCATATCGGCGCCATGGATGCCCGTGGCTTCCTGATCGGCTCGGTACTGGCCCACCAGCTCAACAAACCGCTGATCCTGTTTCGCAAACAGGGCAAGCTGCCCGCTGACGTATTGGCCGAAGGCTATCAGACGGAATATGGCGAAGCGTTTCTGGAGGTTCACGCCGACAGCCTGTGCGAGGGTGACTCGCTGCTGATCGTCGATGACCTGATCGCTACAGGCGGCACCCTGATTGCGGCAGCCAACCTGGTGCGACGCATGGGTGCGCAGGTATTTGAAGCAGCGGCCATCATCGACCTGCCAGAGCTGGGCGGTTCGCAGCGCTTGCAGGATTTGGGCGTGCCTACATTCTGCCTGACGGAATTTTCGTTGACCGAGTAATACCGACACATCACCCGTGGGAGCGGGCTTGCTCGCGATGCAGACACCGTGGTGCTCAGTTGAACCGCGCTGATGCCATCGCGAGCAAGCCCGCTCCCACAGGCGCCCCCCCCCAGCAATCGCAGTCAGAGCGTAATCGGCCGACGCCCCGAGAACGAATGCGCCAATGTGCCGCCATCGACCAGTTCCAGCTCTCCACCCAGCGGCACGCCATGGGCAATACGCGACGCAATCAGGCCTTTGTTGCTCAGCAACTGGGCGATGTAATGCGCAGTGGCTTCACCCTCGACCGTAGGGTTGGTCGCCAGGATCACCTCCGCAAAGGTGCCCTGCTCGGCAATACGCGCCATCAATTGCGGAATGCCAATTGCCTCCGGCCCCAGACCGTCCAGAGGCGACAAATGCCCCTTGAGCACAAAGTAACGACCGCGATAACCGGTCTGCTCGACGGCATATACATCCATCGGCCCCTCGACCACGCACAGCAAGGTGTCATCCCGGCGCACATCGGCACACTGCGGGCACAGATCGTCTTCGGTCAGGGTTCTGCACAGACGGCAATGCCCCACGCCTTCCATCGCCTGAGTCAGCGCCAGGGCCAGGCGCGAGCCGCCGCTGCGATCACGCTCAAGCAATTGCAGAGCCATGCGCTGCGCAGTCTTTTGACCTACGCCCGGCAATGTACGCAAGGCATCGATCAGTTGGCGAATCAGGGGGCTAAAGCTCATAAGGAAAGGTCCGACAAAACAACGAGACGCGGTTTATACCCGCGGTGCGGGCCAGCGTCAAATGCCCGTCAAACAGGCAAAAAAATGCCAGGCTCAAGGCCTGGCATTTATAAGCACTTTAGAACGGCAGCTTCATGCCCGGCGGCAGTTGCATGCCGGCAGTCACGCCAGACATTTTGTCCTGGCTATTGGCTTCGATCTTGCGCACGGCGTCGTTCACCGCTGCGGCGAACAGATCTTCCAGTACTTCGCGGTCATCTTCGCTGACGCCTTCGAGCAGGGCCGGATCAATGCTCACACGCTTGATGTCGTGACGACCCGTCATGACCACAGTGACCATATCGCCACCCGCCTTGCCGGTGACTTCTGCATTGGCCAGTTCTTCCTGCATCTTGGCCATTTTTTCCTGCATCTGCTGCGCCTGCTTCATCAGGCCGGCCATGCCACCTTTCATCATGGGAATCACCTCAAACGTTATTTGGACAATGCTCCCGCAATCAAAACGACTGCGGGCTGTAAGTTTCTGCTCTGGCGTTACGACGCTTGAGCCTGAGCAACCTCTAGAGGTTGAATCGTATCTTCACGTACGGCCGCACCGAACTGCTCGATCATCTGCCGGACCAGCGGGTCGGCATGGATAGACTCTTCGGCCAGACGCTGGCGTTCTGCTCGAAAACGAGAAGCCGCCTGGGCCGGGGTTTCCTGTTCCGGCTTGACCAGCTCAATCGTGACTTTGAGTGTACGCCCGGTGAACTGGTTCAGTGCCTCATTGAGCCTGCGCTGCTGGGTCAGGTTGAAGAGCGCGCTGTGGGCCGGGTCCAGATGCAGCAGCCAGTCATCACCGTCAACCGCGATCAGGGTGCAGTTGGCGCCAATACTGGCGGTCATGCCCGATACCGGTAATTTGGGGAACATTTCCAGCCATTCAAGGGCCAGACCGGTCGCCGGCATCGCTGCAGGCAGCGGCTCGGGCGCAGGCGCTGGCTCGCCGGCATGCTCACTGGCCAGCTCGTCGAGGTAGCTGTAGGCCGCCGAATCCATATCCGGCTCTATGTAGTCCTCGTCCAGGGGCGGCTCGTCGTCACGATCCATTCCCGACACCGCTGCGTCCACCTGCTCGACGGTCGGCTCTGGAATCGGCGCCGCGATCCACTCCGGCGCATCCGGTACCACACTGTCCGGCGTCGGCAGCGGCATCGGCGGCAACTCAGGAGGCTCGCCTACAGTGTCCAGTACCGACTCGGGCGCAACCTTGACCTCAATCACCGGGGCGGCCGGCTCGTTCCAGGGCAAGTCCTTTTCCGCCACTGACGGAGCCTTGGGCGCCTGCACAGGCTCGGCAACCGCTTCGACCACAGGCGGTACCGGTTGCACTGCAACCGGTGCCGGCGCGGCCAGCACTGGCTCGACAGGGGACGTAGCCGCCACGGTTGGGGCGGAATCAACTGTGGCCTGGCTGATCCCCACTGGCTTTAGCGGCTGAGTCGGCGCGTTGCCCGTGTCTGCCGGGCGAAATGCCAGCATTCGCAGCAGGACCATCTCAAAGCCACCACGGGGATCTGGCGCCAGCGGCAAGTCGCGCCGGCCAATCAGGCCCATCTGGTAGTAAAACTGCACATCTTCAGCAGGCAACGCCTTGGCCAGCGCCAGCACGCGATCGCGGTCACCATGACCGTTGTCGACCCCCTCCGGCAACGCCTGGGCAATGGCGACACGGTGGAAGACGTTGAGAATCTCGGACAGCACGCCGTTCCAGTCCGGACCCTGCTCGGCAAGATGGCGCACGGCCTCAAGCATTGCCCTGGCATCACCTTCGATCAAGGCCTGCAGCAGATCGAACACCTGACCGTGATCAAGCGTGCCGAGCATCGCCCGCACATCACCTGCCAGCACCTTGCCTTCACCGAAAGCAATGGCCTGATCGGTAAGGCTCATGGCGTCGCGCATCGAGCCATCGGCAGCGCGCCCCAGCAGCCACAGCGCATCGTCTTCAAACGGCACGTTCTCGACACTGAGCACATGGCTCAAATGCTCGACCACGCGTTCCGGCGTCATGTTTTTCAGCGAAAACTGAAGGCAGCGCGACAGGATCGTGGCAGGCAATTTCTGCGGGTCGGTGGTCGCGAGAATGAACTTGACGTAGGGCGGCGGTTCTTCAAGGGTTTTGAGCAGCGCATTGAACGAATGGCTGGAGAGCATGTGCACTTCGTCGATCAGATAGACCTTGAAGCGCCCGCGACTCGGTGCGTACTGCACGTTGTCGAGCAGCTCACGGGTGTCTTCGACCTTGGTACGGCTGGCGGCGTCGATTTCGATCAGGTCGACAAAGCGCCCCTCATCGATTTCGCGGCATACCGAGCACTCGCCGCACGGCGTCGAAGTGATACCTGTCTCACAGTTCAGGCATTTGGCGATGATCCGCGCAATGGTGGTCTTGCCGACGCCACGGGTACCGGTAAAGAGGTAGGCGTGGTGCAGGCGCTGACTGTCCAGGGCATTGATCAGAGCCTTGAGCACATGGGTCTGGCCGACCATTTCGCGGAACGAGCGCGGACGCCATTTACGTGCAAGAACCTGATAACTCATTGATAACCGTCGCGTCTGAAAAGCGGAGGGGGCTAATGCTAGCGGAGCAAGGCCGAAATTGCATCCGATGCGCACGTTTAACTGCTTGCAGCCGGTGCAGTGAGGGTTTTACCCGCGCACAAGAACACATCGCCCGTTCTTTTGAACGTCGACAAGGGCTTTTTGAGAAGAGAGTTGGATTTTGATTCAAACCCGGAACAATTGCGGGTTTTAAAATGGAGGCAACCCCACCAGCCACACCCCGGCACACAATGTTCCCGCTGTGGCTGCTTCCTTCCGGATCTGACCAGGTTCACGGGTAATCGTTGCGGGGGGACCGATAGGGTCACCATAACAACATCCGCCTAGCAGCGAACGGCGCCATTGTACCTGTCTGAGAAAAACTTACAACCGCTGCGACAAGAATAAAAAAATGAATGGGCTCAAGTACTTGGATTCGGGTTGAAACACCGCCTCGCAACCCGGCACAGGTCATTTGCGGGAGCGGGCTGCCCGCGATGGCGTGTGCGCGGCTCAACTGAGACACCGCGTCGCCTGCATCGCGAGCAAGCCCGCTCCCACAAGATCGACGCAACTCCTGTGGGAGCAGGGCTTGCCCGCGATGGACGCGCCGCGGTATGCCTGACTAACCGCATCGCCTGAATCGCGAGCAAGCCCACAGCCATTACTGAATCGAAATACCCTGCTCTTTCAAAAACGCTACAAAGGCTTCTTCATCCAGCACCTTGAGCCCCAGCTCGTTGGCCTTGACCAGCTTGGAGCCAGCCCCCGGCCCCGCCACCACGCAATGGGTCTTGCCGGATACCGAACCCGATACCTTGGCCCCCAGACTCTCGAGCTTGTCTTTCGCCACGTCGCGGCTCATCAATTCCAGCGAACCGGTCAGCACCCAGGTCTGGCCCGCCAGCGGCAGGCCTTCTACCGCCTTTTTCTCGCTGTGCCAGTGCATGCCGAAGTCACGTAACTGCGCTTCGATTTCCAGCGCCATGCGGGCATTTTCAGGATTATCGAAAAACTCGCGAACGGCCTTGGCCTGCTTTTCCGGCAATGCCTGGCGCATATCGAGCCAGTCGGCATTGATCACCCCTTCAAGGGTGGCAAATTTTTCGGCTAGCTTTTGTGCCCCGCCCGGGCCTACCGAAGGAATATGCAGCTTGTCGATCAACCCGCCCAATGTGGTGCTGGCAGCAAACTCAGCCCCCAGCTCGCCCTGGTCCTGCAACTCCAGCCCACGCTCCAACAACTGGGCAATCACCTGCTGGTTGTGTGCATCACTGAAGAAACTGTGGATCTCGTGCGCCACTTCCAACCCCACATCCGGCAGGTAGGTAAGCACCTGCGGCAAGGCCTGCTGTACCCGCTCCAGGGAAGCCAGTGACCGCGCTAGGACCTTGGCCGTCTCCTCGCCTACATCGGGTATGCCCAAGGCGTAGATAAAACGCGCCAGGCTCGGACGCTTGCTGTCGGCAATGGCCTGCAGCAGGTTTTTGCTCGACAGCTCGGCAAAGCCTTCGAGATCGACGATCTGCTCGAACTGCAGGGTATAGAGGTCTGCCGGGGAACTCACCAGGCCCTCATCGACCAACTGCTCGACACTTTTTTCGCCCAGACCCTCGATATCCATCGCCCGGCGCGAGACAAAATGAATAATCGCCTGCTTAAGCTGCGCACCACACGCCAGCCGACCGACGCAGCGATACACGGCGCCTTCACTGACGGTCTCGCGCCCCTTGCTGCGCTTGATCAACTGCGTGCGTTCGACATGGGAACCGCACACCGGGCAGCTTTCAGGGATCTGCACCGGGCGCGCATCTTCAGGGCGGCGCTCCAGCACCACCTGAACGACCTGCGGGATCACATCGCCAGCACGACGAATGATCACGGTGTCACCAATCATCAGCCCCAGCCGCGCCACTTCATCCATATTGTGCAGCGTTGCATTGGACACTGTCACACCCGCCACCTTGACCGGCTTGAGGCGCGCCACCGGCGTTACTGCACCGGTACGCCCGACCTGAAATTCCACATCCAGCAGCTCGGTCAGCTCTTCCATTGCCGGGAACTTGTGGGCAATGGCCCAGCGCGGCTCGCGGGCGCGAAAACCCAGTTCACGCTGTGAAGCCAGGCTATTGACCTTGAACACCACGCCATCGATTTCATAAGGCAGCGAAGCGCGGCGCTCGCCAATGTCGCGGTAGTAATCCAGGCACTCGGCAATACCACGGGCCAGTTTCAGCTCATGGCTGATAGGCATGCCCCATTGCTGCAACTGCTTGAGATTGCCGATATGGGTATCAGAAAACTCTTCAGAGACCTGCCCCAGGCCGTAACAGCAAAACTCCAGCGGACGGCTGGCGGTAATTTTCGAATCCAGCTGGCGCAAACTGCCTGCCGCCGCGTTCCGCGGGTTGGCAAAGGTCTTGCCACCAGCGGCGAGCTGAGTCTCATTGAGACGATCGAAACCGGCCTTGGACATAAACACTTCGCCGCGCACTTCCAGCACGGCTGGCCAACCGCTGCCATGCAGCTTCAGCGGAATATTGCGCACGGTGCGCACGTTGATGCTGATGTCTTCGCCCGTGGTGCCATCACCTCGAGTAGCGCCACGCACCAGATTGCCATCCCGGTACAGCAAGCTGACCGCCAGCCCGTCCAGCTTGGGCTCACAGCTGTATTCAACTTCAGCGCCACCACCAAACAGATCGCCCGCGGGCAGATCCAGCCCCTCACTGACACGACGATCGAATTCGCGCATATCGGTTTCGTCGAACGCGTTACCCAGACTCAGCATGGGCACTTCGTGACGAACCTGAGTAAAGGCGGACAACGCCGCGCTGCCTACGCGCTGGGTCGGCGAGTCGGCAGTCACCAGCTCGGGATGCTCGGCTTCCAGCGCCTTCAACTCGCGGAACAGACGGTCGTACTCGGCGTCCGGAATGCTCGGCTCATCGAGTACATGGTAGCGGTAGTTATGCTGATCCAGTTCAGCGCGCAGCTCTAGAATGCGGGTATTGGCGGCGGTCATGGGGGTGTTCTCTCACAAAGCAAAAGAGCAGCCGAGGCTGCTCCTTGTAGTATTCATGCTGCATGTGGGGGGCGCAGGCAAGCCGGCCCCCACATGTTCAGCGTTTTTGAGTCAGGGCACGGCGCTCGAATTCAACGATGCGCTGGCGATAATGCTCGATGGTCTGGGCCGTCAGAACACTGCGCTGATCGTCCTTGAGCTCACCATTGAGCTCCTGGGACAGCTTGCGTGCAGCGGCAACCATCACATCAAAAGCCTGCTTGGGATGGCGCGGGCCCGGCAAACCGAGGAAGAAGCTGACCGCCGGAGTGCTGAACAGGTCGATATCATCCAGATCAAACACGCCAGGCTTGACCGCGTTCGCCATGGAGAACAGGACTTCGCCATTACCGGCCATGCTTTCGTGACGGTGGAAAATATCCATCTCGCCGAACCGCAAACCGCTTTCAAGAATATTCTGCAACAGTGCCGGGCCTTTGAAACCTGCCGGGTCACGGCTGATCACGCTGATCACCAGCACTTCTTCGGCCGCTTGCTGCGCAGCAGCAGGCTCCTTGACTTCAACTTCCGCTACGCTCGGCTTGGCACGGCCACGCGCAGGCTTGACCGGCGCTGCATAATCATCATCACGGGCGCTGATGCTCGGGCCTTCATCCAGCTCAAGATCAAGGTTCAGGTCACCCTGGCTCGGCTCACCGCCACGCTTGCCGCGCTTGGCGCCTTTGTCCCGCGCAGGCATGCTCACCGATGGCAAATCGTGCTCATCAAGCTGCGGTTCTTTATGGGTTGGCGTATCCAGAACCCGTGCCGGGCCCAGCAACTCAGGGCTGTGCTCGTCGTCAGGGGCGTTGGAAAAACTGCGATCAAGTCGAAACTTGAGCTTGCCTTTGCCACCACGCATGCGGCGCCAGCCATCAAAAAGAATACCGGCGATTACCACTATGCCGATGACTATCAGCCATTCGCGCAGACCGATTTCCATGTAATCCCTTGCCCCTAAAAAATGATTCTATGAAGAAGAGCCTAAAGCCCTTTAAAACGTGGCGCCAACTCTATGTTCTGAATGGCGTTTTACCCACGTACAAAAAAATTAGACATTAAATTAACACGACCAAAGATAACTTTACACCGTCTGTCGCATTGAGCTAGGCCCATGCTGCCTTCGACCTACACGTCATATCGGTCAAATGCTTGAAATTTTTCTTACAAGAAGAAAAAAATCGTCCTACATGCTTATAGCTCAAGCATCGACCATTGCCATTGCCTCCTCAACATCAACCGCTACAAGACGTGAACAGCCCGGCTCATGCATCGTCACCCCCATCAACTGATCCGCCATCTCCATGGCGATCTTGTTGTGAGTGATATAGATAAATTGCACGGTCTGCGACATCTCCTTTACCAAGCGTGCATAGCGGCCTACGTTAGCGTCATCAAGCGGTGCATCGACTTCGTCGAGCATGCAAAACGGCGCCGGGTTGAGCTTGAAAATGGCAAAAACCAGCGCCAGGGCCGTCAAGGCTTTCTCGCCACCGGACAGCAAATGGATCGTGCTGTTCTTCTTGCCCGGCGGGCGCGCCATGATTGTTACCCCTGTATCGAGTAAATCTTCGCCCGTCAGTTCCAAATAAGCGCTGCCGCCACCGAAAACTTTTGGAAAAAGTGCCTGTAATCCACCATTTATCTGATCAAAGGTGTCTTTGAAGCGACTACGGGTCTCTTTGTCGATCTTGCGGATGACGTTTTCGAGGGTATCGAGTGCTTCGACCAGATCGGCATCCTGGGCATCGAGATAACGCTTGCGCTCCGATTGCTGCTGGTACTCATCGATAGCCGCGAGGTTGATCGCACCCAGGCGCTGAATACGTGCAGCAATACGCTCCAGTTCTTCTTCGGCCTGCTGTTCGCTGACCTCGGCATCGAGAGTGGCGAGCACCCCGTGGAGGTCATAGCCGTCTGCCAGCAATTGATCCTGTAATGCCGTACGGCGCACGGTCAGGGCCTGCCATTCCATGCGCTGCTGCTCGAGTTGGCCGCGAATCAGCTGCGACTGTTGCTCAGCCTGGTTGCGGCGTTTTTCGGCGTCGCGCAATTCGCGGTCGGCGTCTTCGAGGGCGGTCTGGGCAATCTTGAGTTCTTCGTCCACGCTCAGGCGCTTGTCGAGCAACTCTTCAAGCTTCAGGCGCAGCTCTTCCAGAGGGGCTTCACCCTCCTCCAGATTGAGGTTGAGCTGCTCGCGTTTTTCAGCCAGACGCTCGGACTGCATTTCAAGACGTTCAAGGGCCTGGCGGGTGGAATCGTGCTGCGCCTTGAGCGAACCCAGTCGAACCGCCAACTGGTGTGCGTGATCCTTGTGCTGGCGGGCATCCTGACGCACCCGGTCGAGTTGCTCGCGCAGGCTGTCACGCCGTGCCAGCAACAGCTCGCGCTGTTCGGTGTCGGTAGCCATTGCATCGAGAGCTTCCTGCAACAGCAGGCGCGCTTCGCCCACCTGCTCGTGCTCAAGGGCGCGCTGCTCAGCCAACTCGGCCAGCTCTTCGTCCAGGCGACGGCGGCGCAGGGTCAATTGCTCGACCTTGGCCTTGCTGGCAGAGAGTTTGGCCTTGATCTCACCCTGCTGGCGCGCTTCGTCCTGCAAACGACGACGAAGCTGCTCACGGGAATCTTCCTGCACACGTTGTTGCTCACGCAGGCTTTGCAGTTGCTCTTCCAGGGCGGCCAACGTGGTTTCGCGCTCTTCGCGCTCAAGCCCCAGGCGCTGGATTTCCTGACCCCGGGCCAATACGCCACTTTCGGCTTCACTGGCACGGCGCACCCGCAGGAAATTGCGCCCGACCCAATAGCCATCACGGCTGATCAGGCTCTGGCCATCGGCCAATTGACCGCGCATGGCCAACGCCTGTTCCAGAGACTCCACCGGCTTGACCTGGGCCAACCACGGCGCCAGATCAAAATCGGCCTCAACCTTGTCCAGCAGGCTGCCCGGCAAACAAGGCGCCTGCCCTGCACCACTGACCAGGCGCAAATCACCCTGGGCAAAGCCTGCCAGATCCAGCCGGGCAAAATCGTCGACCAGCACGGCCTGCAGATCCGCACCCAGCACGGCCTCGACAGCCAGTTCCCAGCCAGCTTCAACGCGCAGGCCCTCGGCCAGTCGCGGCCGCTCGGCCAGTTGCTGCTCGCGCAACCACTCACTGGTCCCGCTGCCCGGGTCCAGTGCCGCCTGCTGCAGGGCCTCAAGTGAAGCCAGACGACCGTTGAGCCGCTGCAAATCACCTTGGGCCTGCTGCTGATTGTGCGTGGCCTGGTGCAAGTCCTGACGCACCTGCTCGAGCCGCTGCGCCAATTGCTCTTCATTGGCTTGCAGCTCTTCCTGAGTCAGCTCGCTGGTAGCCAGTTGCTCAGAAAGTTCAAGAATGGCCGCGTCTTCAGGGTCGGCCGCCAGCAAGGCGCGCTCTTCGACCAGACGGCGCTGACGTTCCGCCACGCGCTCCATGCTGGTTTCCAGTTGCTGGATGCGCGCTTGCAGCACTTCGGACTGGCGCTGGGGTTCCGCCGAGCGCAGGTTGAAGCTGTCCCACTGCTCTTGCCAGTCGTGCATGGTCTGCTCGGCCACCTCCAGCGTGGCAGCGGCTTCTTCTGCGGCGGCGCTGGTGAGTTCCTGCTCGGGCTCGAGCATGTGCAGCTCTTCGCCCAAGGTCGCCAGCATGGTGCGGTCATGCCCCAGGTGAGACTCGGTCTCCAGGCGCGAGCGTTCGGCTTCGCGCAAATCATCCTGCAACTGGCGCAAACGTTGCTGGCCATGCTGAATGCTCTGCTCGACGCGGGCAATATCGCCCCCCACCGAATAGAAGCGTCCTTGCACCAGATTGAAGCGCTCTGACAGATCATGGTGCCCGTCACGCAGGCGTTCGATGCTGGCATCGGCATTGCGCTGCTCGGCCACCAGGGCTTCGAAGCTGACTTCCTGAGTGCCGATGATCGCTTCGCGCTGCCCCACCTGCTCATTCAGGTCCTGCCAGCGCAGGGCCGACAGCTGGGCCTTGAGCTGACGCTCCTCGGCCTTGTATTCCTGGTACTTCTCGGCGGCCTGGGCCTGACGGTGCAAACGCTCCAGCTGACGACCCAGCTCGTCGCGCAGGTCAGTCAGACGGGCAAGGTTTTCGTGGGTGCGGCGAATACGGTTTTCAGTCTCGCGGCGGCGCTCCTTGTACTTGGAGATGCCCGCCGCTTCTTCGATAAAGTTGCGCAGGTCTTCGGGCTTGGACTCGATCAGCTTGGAGATCATGCCCTGCTCGATGATCGAATAGCTGCGCGGCCCCAGGCCCGTGCCGAGGAAGATATCGGTAATGTCACGTCGACGGCATTTGGTGCCATTGAGGTAGTAAGTGGTTTGGCTGTCGCGGGTCACCTTGCGGCGAATGGAGATCTCGGCGTAGGCCGCATACTCGCCCAACAGGGTGCCGTCGGAGTTGTCGAACACCAGCTCGATACTGGCCTGACTCACCGGTTTGCGCGTGGTAGAACCGTTGAAGATGACGTCGGTCATCGACTCGCCGCGCAGGTTTTTGGCCGAGCTTTCGCCCATTACCCAGCGCACGGCATCGATGATATTGGACTTTCCGCAACCGTTAGGGCCTACCACCGCCGCCATATTGCTCGGGAAGGTAACGGTTGTCGGGTCAACGAAAGACTTGAAGCCGGCCAGCTTGATGCACGTCAGGCGCACGCTCAGGCAACCGTCAAGGCAGACAGCACCAGGGCACAACTGCGCTGGGCATAGCTGCTCAATACCACGCGAATCTGCGCCAGGTCGCGCGCCAGCACGGCTTCGAGCAATTGCGCAAACAACGCCAGGAACTCGCTCATTTCCGCCTTGCGCTGGTCCAGTGCCAGATAATAGGCACGGCTCATGGCCGGGTGCAGGTTCTCGACGGTTTCCTGCAAATACGGGTTGTCGGCAAACGGGTACGCCGCACGCATCACATTGAAGCTGTCTTCAACGAAGGTACTGATGTCCTGGCGCTCGTAGCTGGCGGCCAGGCGCTGCTGGATCTGCAAAAACGGCCCCAGGTCGGCCGGCACTGCCCAACGCTGGGCAACGGCATTGCCGAGCAGGATGTACATCTCGCTCATCAGCGTGCACAGGCTCTGCACCTTGTGCGCCGTGAGCTCGGTCACATGGGCGCCACGACGCGGCAGGATGGCGATCAGATGTCGCCGCTCAAGGATCAACAAGGCTTCGCGCACAGAGCCACGACTGACATTGAGTGCCAGCGTCACTTTCTGTTCCTGAATGCGTTCCCCAGGCTTTAACTCGCCGCGAATGATGCGTTCGGCGAGGTGGTGAGCGATTTGCTCGGCGAGGCTGTCCGGCGCCTTGAACGTCATGTTTTACCTTCAAAATCTTTGATCAGTGCAGGCGGCGCAGTGTAACGCACTTGATATGCCCTCGCGCAGAGCCTCGGGGGCTGAATATGGCACGAAACCCGCAAATAAATCCCCCGGATATCAATCACAGGGATCACTGACCACTATTTCTTGACCCGCAAGTCAGCTTTAGCTAAATTCAGTGCATCCCGCGTTACAACAATAATGATTATGCGAGGCCTTCCGTGATCCAGTTCCTACTCAACCAGACGCTGCGCACCGAGCACACGCTGGACCCGAATTTGACCGTACTCAATTACCTGCGTGAACACCTGCACAAGCCTGGCACCAAAGAAGGTTGCGCCAGCGGTGACTGTGGTGCCTGCACCGTTGTGGTCGGCGAACTTCACACCGACGCTCAAGGCCTGGAACGGTTGCGCTATCGCAGCCTCAACTCGTGCCTGACCTTTGTCTCGGCCTTGCACGGCAAGCAACTGATCAGTGTTGAAGACCTCAAGCATCAGGGCCAGTTGCACAGCGTGCAGCAGGCGATGGTCGACTGCCACGGCTCACAGTGCGGGTTCTGCACACCGGGATTTGTGATGTCGCTGTTCGCCCTGCAAAAAAACAGCACAGGCCAGCCTGATGGCCATCAGGCCCACGAAGCCCTGGCGGGCAACCTCTGTCGCTGCACCGGCTACCGGCCTATTCTGGCGGCTGCCGAACAGGCCTGCAGCGGGCAGCAACAGGATCAGTTCGATACAGGCCAGAGCGCCACCATCGCCCTGCTGAAGACCATCACCCCGACCCAAACCGGCGAGCTGAACAGCGGCGACAAGCGCTGCCTTTTGCCCATGACCATCAGCGACCTGGCCGCGCTCTACGAATCCCAACCCCAGGCCCGGCTGCTGGCCGGTGGCACCGACCTGGCGCTGGAGGTCACGCAGTTTCATCGCCCACTGCCAGTCATGATCTACGTCGGCAATGTCGCCGAGATGAAGCTCGTCGAGCACTTTGCCGATCGCCTTGAAATCGGTGCCGCCGTTTCCCTGACTGACGCCTACAACACACTCAGTGCCGAGTACCCGGACTTCGGCGAACTGCTGCAACGCTTCGCCTCCCTGCAAATCCGCAATCAGGGGACCTTGGGCGGGAATATCGGCAATGCGTCGCCAATTGGCGACTCGCCACCGCTGCTGATCGCCCTCGGCGCGAAGCTGGTACTGCGTAAAGGTCAAACCCTGCGCACCCTGGCGATCGAGGATTACTTTATCGACTACCGGGTGACCGCACGCCAGGAAGGCGAGTTTATCGAAAAAATCATCATCCCCCGCGCCGACCCCAGACATGCATTTCGCGCCTATAAAATCTCCAAGCGCCTGGATGACGATATCAGCGCCGTGTGCGCAGCGTTCAACCTGCAAGTCGACAACGGCGTGGTGACCGGTGCCCGCGTGGCATTCGGCGGCATGGCAGCTATCGCCAAACGCGCCGCCGCCTGCGAAGCCGCACTGCTAGGCGCTGACTGGAACAGCGCCAGCATTGAGCGTGCCTGCACGGCATTGGCTACCGACTTCACCCCGCTCTCGGACTTTCGCGCCAGCAAGGAATACCGCCTGCTGAGTGCACAAAACCTGCTGCGCAAATACTTCATCGAACTGCAAACGCCACATCTCGAGACGCGGGTAACAGCTTATGTCTAACCATCACAAGGTTGCCCCAACCCAGGCCGAGCTGGCCGCCCTCTTCCAGCAGGATTTGAAAACCGGCGTAGGCCGCAGCGTCAAGCATGACAGCGCCGAAAAACATGTCAGCGGCGAAGCGCAGTACATCGATGACCGCTTGGAATTCCCCAACCAGTTGCACCTTTTTGCACGCCTGTCCGACCGCGCCCACGCCAGAATCCTGCGTGTCGACACCACGCCCTGCTACGCCTTCGCAGGCGTGCGCCTGGTGATCACCCACGAAGATATCCCCGGCCTGAAAGATATTGGCCCGCTGCTGCCCGGGGATCCACTGCTGGCCATCGACAAGGTGGAGTTTGTCGGCCAGCCCGTCCTGGCCGTGGCGGCATGCGATCTGGACACGGCGCGCAAGGCGGCAATGGCCGCCATTATCGAATACGAAGATCTGGAGCCGGTGCTGGATGTGGTGCAGGCCCTGCGCCAGAAGCACTTTGTGCTCGACACCCACACCCATCAGCGCGGCGACTCTGCCGGCGCGCTGACCGGGGCCGAACATCGCCTGCAGGGCAGCCTGCATATCGGCGGGCAGGAGCATTTCTACCTCGAAACCCAGATTTCATCAGTCATGCCTACCGAAGACGGCGGGATGATCGTGTACTGCTCCACCCAGAACCCCACCGAAGTGCAGAAGCTGGTGGCAGAAGTGCTTGATGTTTCAATGAACAAGATCGTCGTCGACATGCGCCGCATGGGCGGCGGTTTTGGCGGCAAGGAGACCCAGGCCGCAAGCCCCGCTTGCCTGTGCGCCGTGGTGGCACGCCTCACCGGGCAACCGACCAAGATGCGCCTGCCGCGGGTCGAAGACATGCTGATGACCGGCAAGCGCCACCCGTTTTATATCGAATATGACGTCGGTTTCGACGCCAGCGGCCGCTTGCATGGCATCGTGCTGGACCTGGCGGGCAACTGCGGCTGTTCCCCGGACTTGTCCAACTCCATTGTCGACCGCGCCATGTTCCACGCCGACAACGCCTATTATCTGGGCGATGCGACGATCAATGGCTATCGCTGCAAAACCAACACGGCTTCAAACACCGCCTATCGCGGTTTTGGCGGCCCCCAAGGCATGGTCGCCATCGAAGAGGTCATGGACCGTATCGCCCGCCATCTGGGCCTCGACCCGCTGGCCGTACGCAAGGCCAATTACTACGGCAAAACCGAACGCAACGTGACCCACTACTACCAGACCGTGGAACACAACCTGCTGCAAGAAATGACCGCCGAGCTCGAGGCCAGCAGCGACTACGCCGGGCGGCGGGAGGCGATCAAGGCGTTCAATGCCGCCAGCCCGATCCTGAAAAAAGGCCTGGCGCTGACCCCGGTCAAGTTCGGTATTTCCTTTACCGCCAGCTTCCTCAACCAGGCCGGTGCGCTGATCCACATCTATACCGACGGCAGCATCCATCTCAACCACGGTGGCACCGAGATGGGCCAGGGCTTGAATATCAAAGTTGCGCAAGTGGTGGCCGAGGTGTTCCAGGTGGATATCAGCCGTATCCAGATTACCGCAACCAACACCGACAAAGTCCCCAACACCTCACCTACAGCAGCATCCAGCGGCGCCGACCTGAATGGCAAGGCCGCCCAAAACGCAGCCGAAACCATCAAGCAGCGGCTGATTGAGTTTGCAGCAGGCAAGTATCAGGTCGACGAACAGGCGGTGATCTTCCACAACGGCCAGGTGCGTATTGGCGAGCAGATCATCAGTTTTGAAAGCCTGATCCAGCAGGCCTACTTCGGCCAGGTGTCGCTCTCGAGCACCGGATACTACAAAACCCCGAAGATTTTTTATGACCGCAACCAGGCTCGCGGTCGTCCGTTTTACTACTTTGCTTTTGGCGCAGCCTGCGCTGAAGTCATAGTCGACACCCTGACCGGCGAATACAAAATGTTGCGTACCGATATCTTGCATGATGTCGGCGCCTCGCTGAACCCGGCCATCGACATCGGCCAGGTCGAAGGCGGCTATATCCAGGGCGCGGGCTGGCTGACCATGGAGGAGCTGGTGTGGAATGCCAAGGGCAAGCTGATGACCAACGGCCCGGCCAGCTACAAGATCCCCGCGGTGGCAGACATGCCGCTGGACCTGCGCGTAACCCTGGTGGAAAACCGCAAGAACCCCGAAGACACCGTGTTCCACTCCAAGGCCGTCGGTGAGCCGCCATTCATGCTCGGCATCGCGGCCTGGTGCGCGATCAAGGACGCGGTAGCAAGCCTGGCCGACTATCGCGTGCAACCTGCGATTGACGCCCCGGCCACCCCGGAGCGGGTGCTGTGGGGTTGTGAGCAAATGCGCAAAAGCCTGTCGGGAGATCAGCATGAATAACTGGATCAGCGCCCTGGCCGAGCTGCAGCAGCAAGGCGAACCTTGTGTGCTGGTAACCATCATCGAAGAGCAGGGCTCTACCCCGCGTAATGCCGGTTCGAAGATGGTCATTTGCGCTGATAAAATCTTCGACACCATTGGCGGCGGTCATCTGGAGTACAAGGCGATGGAAATTGCCCGCCAGATGCTCAGCAGCGGCAAGCACGATACCCACCTACAACGTTTCAGCCTCGGCGCCAGCCTTGGCCAGTGTTGCGGAGGGGTGGCCGTGCTGCTGTTCGAACCCATGGGCAAGGTGCAGGCACAGATTGCAGTGTTTGGCGCCGGCCATGTGGCCCGGGCCCTGGTACCCCTGCTCGCCAGTCTGCCGTGCCGGGTGCGCTGGATCGACTCACGGGAACAGGAATTCCCGTCAGTCATCCCCCCGGGCGTGGAAAAAATCCTGACCGATGAGCCGGTTGACGAGGTCGATGCACTGCCAACGGGTTGCTACTGCATCGTCATGACGCATAATCACGCCCTGGACCTGGAACTCAGCACTGCTCTGCTCAAACGCAACGACTTTACCTACTTCGGCTTGATTGGTTCCAAAACCAAACGCGTGAAGTTCGAACATCGCCTGCGTGAGCGAGGTATCGCTGCCTCACATTTGCAGCGCATGCGCTGCCCGATGGGCCTGAGCGAAGTCAAAGGCAAACTGCCTGTTGAAATCGCGATTTCCATCGCCGGCGAAATCATCGCCACCTACAACACCCATTTCGGCCAGCACACTGCGACCGCCGACAGCGCGTCAACGGAATCCATTAAACAATTGCTGCCGTCTTCACGACGCAGCCATGCCACACATTGAGAATTATCATGACCTGTAAAGCCTATCGCGCCGCCATTTTGCACAGCATCGCCGACCCTGCCGAAGTCGGGATCGAGGCCTCCTATGAGTATTTCGAAGACGGCTTGCTGGTAGTCGACAACGGCCGGATCAAAGCCGTTGGCCCGGCCAGCGAACTGCTTGGCACACTGGCCGCCGGTGTTGCAGTGACCGAATACAAAGACGCACTGATCACCCCAGGCTTTATCGATACCCATATCCATTTCCCGCAAACCGGAATGATTGGCGCCTACGGCGAGCAACTGCTCGACTGGCTCAACACCTATACCTTCCCATGCGAAAACCAGTTCGCCGACAAGGCCCATGCTGACGAAGTGGCTGAGGTGTTCCTTCAGGAACTGCTGCGCAACGGCACCACCACGGCTCTGGTATTTGGCAGCGTACACCCGCAGTCAGTGGACGCCTTGTTCGAGGCTGCACAGCGTCTGGACCTGCGCCTGATTGCCGGCAAGGTGATGATGGACCGCAACGCCCCGGATTATCTGACCGACACAGCCGAAACCGGCTATAGCGAAAGCAAGAAGCTGATCGAACGCTGGCACGGCAAAGGCCGCCTGCATTACGCCGTCACCCCGCGCTTCGCGCCGACCAGCACCCCGGAACAACTGACCCTGGCAGGCAAGTTGCTGGGTGAATACCCGGATGTGTATCTGCACACCCATATCAGCGAGAACCTTCAGGAAATCGAGTGGGTGAAGTCACTGTTCCCGGAGCGCAAAGGCTATCTGGATGTGTACGACCACTACCAGTTGCTCGGCGAACGCTCGGTGTTTGCCCACGGTGTGCATCTGTGTGACGAGGAATGTGCACGGCTGGCCGAGACCGGTTCGGCAGTAGCGTTCTGCCCGACTTCCAACCTATTCCTGGGCAGCGGCCTGTTCAACCTGCCGATGGCCGAGAAACACAAACTCAATGTGGGCCTGGGCACGGATGTCGGCGCGGGCACCAGCTTCTCGCTGCTCAACACCCTGAACGAAGCCTACAAGGTCATGCAACTGCAGGGTGCACGCCTCAATCCGTTCAAGTCGTTGTATCTGGCTACGTTGGGCGGGGCGCGGGCACTGCGCCTGGAAGACAAGATCGGCAATCTGCAACCGGGCAGCGACGCGGACTTCCTGGTACTGGACTACAACGCTACGCCACTGATGAGCTATCGCCTCAAGCAGTCAAAAAACATCGCCGAAACGCTGTTTGTATTGATGACCCTGGGCGACGACCGCACCGTGCAGCAAACCTATGCGGCGGGCAATCTGGTGCATCAGCGCTGATAATTTCCCTTGTGGGAGCGGGCTTGCTCGCGAGGGTATCGGCGCGGTTTAACTGAAGCACCGCGTCGCCTGCATCGCGGGCAAGCCCGCTCCCACAAGAGCTGCCGAGGCTTAAATCTTGGCAGCAGGCCGCGGGCTTTTACCCTTGGTTTGCAGCAAGTGCGAAAACACCGCGTGCAAGTCATCCGAGGCGCTTTCTTCGTCAAGGTTGAGCTTGCTGTCGATGTGATCCATATGGTGCATCATCAGGTGCACGGCCTGGTCTGCATCACGGGCTTCAATGGCATCAATCAATTGCATATGTTCGTCATAAGAACAGTGGGAACGGGTACCGCTCTCGTACTGGGCAATGATCAACGACGTTTGCGACACCAGACTGCGCTGAAAGCTGATCAGCGGCGCATTCTTCGCCGCTTCGGCCAACTTCAGGTGGAACTCGCCCGACAGGCGAATACCCGCACCCCGATCGCCCCGCGAAAAACTGTCGCGCTCGTCCTGCACCATCTTGCGCAGCTGCGCCAGATCGTCAGCCGTGGCATGCACCACCGCCAGCTCGGTAATGGCCTTTTCAACCAGGCGCCGGGCCAGAAACACCTGGCGCGCTTCTTCAACACTCGGACTCGCCACCACTGCGCCGCGATTGGGCCGCAGCAGCACAACCCCTTCATGGGCCAGACGCGACAAGGCGCGACGAATAATGGTGCGGCTCACGCCAAAGATTTCGCCCAGAGCCTCTTCACTCAACTTGGTGCCAGGCGCCAGACGCTGTTCAAGGATCGCCTCGAAAATATGCGCGTAGACGATATCGTCCTGGGTTCCAC